>Ga0209487_1000067_pt1 | contig 96779 bp, 80 predicted proteins | sample Poulit2012_FD_187524 | JGI IMG/M metagenome (GOLD analysis project Ga0209487, IMG submission 187524) | Agricultural soil microbial communities from Georgia to study Nitrogen management - Poultry litter 2012 (SPAdes) (version 2) | ecosystem: Environmental > Terrestrial > Soil > Agricultural land...
TGTTATGTCGCAGGAGATCGGTGACAGTTCTACCTCTGGACATCGGTAACAGTTCTGGGGGTTGTGGTGGTGACACTTCCAGAAGATTTCGGGTCGGTTCTGATTGATGGGTGACCAAAAATAATGAACCTGTTGATGCTCGTATCCGTCTGGCGATTGCTAATTGGCCCAAGGACGCACCCCGTGGCAGTGTGACCGCGTTTTGTGCTGAACATGGCATCAGTCGCAAAACCTTCTATGCCCTGCGCGCTCGGGCACGCAACGAGGGTCAAGCCGCAGTCTTGGAGCCCCGGTCTCGTCGACCCAAGACCTCGCCCACCAAAATCAGCGAAGACGTCAAAGATCAGGCGGTCGCGGTGCGCAAAGCCTTGGAAGCCTCCGGGTGGGATTGTGGGCCGATCAGTGTGCATGACAAAATGCTGGCCATGGGGTTACAGCCACCAGCGGTAGCCTCCTTGGCACGGATCTTCCGAGAACGGCAGGTGGCCCGAGTCCAGCCCAACAAGAAACCTCGGGCCGCCTACCGGCGGTTTGTCTATCCAGCGCCCAATGCGTGCTGGCAGTTGGATGCTACCGAGTACGTGCTGGTGGGTGGACGCAAGTGTGTGATTTTCCAACTGGAAGATGACCATTCGCGTAAAGCTATCGCCTCGCATGTAGCAGGCTCGGAAAACGGCGATGACGCGGTGGCGGTGATGCGCAAAGGCATCGCTGCTGCCGGGGTGCCACAGCGACTGTTGACCGATAACGGAGCGGCGTTGAATCCCGAACGGATGGGCTGGATCGGCCAACTGACCGCGTATGCCAAAACACTAGGTGTCGAGCCGATCACCGGAAGGCCTGGTCGCCCAACCACCCAAGGCAAAAATGAGCGGTTCCATCAAACGTTGTTCCGATGGTTGGACAAACAACCCTTGGCCTCCACGTGCGCAGAGCTCCAAGCCCAGGTCGATGAGTTTGACCGTTACTACAACACACAGCGCGGACATCAGGCCCTTGCTGGGCGGATCACCCCGCAACAAGCGTGGGATGCCACACCGGTAGCCGAAGCACCCCGACCTGCGCCACAACCGATCGATCCAGAGATTCCAGTAGCCGTCTCACCCGAACTGGGGGCTGAGTTGCCAGCCCACGAAGGCATCACCGATCTCAGCGTGCTCTGGGAGGCCACCGCGACCAAAGCTTCCGAACAGGCCTCGAGTTGCCAGCCGAAGGTCACCGGCAGTATTCAACATCCCGAAGCCACCGGTACCCGGCAGCTCCGCGTGTATACCAACGGGGTAGTCAACTTTGCAGGCACATTATTTTCTGTCACCAGGGCCATGGCCAGCCGCATTATCATCGCCGACTGGAACCCGGAACGCATCATCTTTGCCACCACCGTCGGAGAGATCATCGCTGAATATGAATGGCCATCAGCAGGTACCAGATACCAGGCCATTTCCAAGGCCCGATACCGGTTCCAAAACCGAGCCAATCAGTCATAGTGTTACCGATGTCCTGAGACACCAAGCGTCACCGAAGTCTTGATACAGAACTGTCACCCAAGCCCTGAGACATCACACCGATAAACATTACTCTTTAGATTGAGTGGATGCTTGTCAGTCTAGGTTCGGCCCTTAAGTTATTCACCGGAAGATTCATAGTCCGATAGCGGACTACATTTAAACATCCACAGGAGGCATACGGTTCTCATGGCGTGTGTGAGCGGAAATGAACATATCAGCCCGCATATTCGATGTTTTGCTGGGTAAGAAATGCACTTCAGCGAAAACCTTCAGAGCCTGGTGTGTGTATCCGGTCTATGACCGGGAGTCGTCTAATAGGTTTGGCAAAGCGATCTCCCTCAGGGTTGTTTGTGCTTGTCAGTTTCGAGTTGTTGAGTTAGTCACGGGTCACTGATTTTGTTTTCAACTGGTCAACCAGCTAGAACTCGGACTGTCCTAAAAACACTGCGCACCCCCTTTTGCCCTTTAAGCCAACACTTCTGCCTATAACCCCCTAGATCCGCTTGATAACAACGAAAAAGCCCGTAACCAAAGGGCTACGGGCTTCCTAGAGTGGAGATGCCGGGAATTGAACCCGGGTCCGATGTGGTATTCATAAGGCTTCTCCGTGCGCAGTCTGCATGGAGTATTATCGACCTCAGTCACTCGCAGACGAGAAACTGTTAGGTCTAGTCGGCTTCAGGTCTCCGTCGCTTCCCCCGACAGGGGCGACGGACAGTGGCTATTTAAACGACGCCAGGATCTAGGCCAATAGCAAGCCTAGGCTGACGGACTCGGTCGCTAGTTAGGCAGCGAGAGCGAAGTCAGTGCGTTTAGAATCGGCACTTAATTGGTTGCAAAGGGCGTTTACGAGATAACTTTGCGTCCTCGGCACGCTTCCCTTACGGCAACTCACATCGTCGAAACCGATCATCCCCATATTCTGTTATCTAACAGCACCTGGCCTGGCCAGGACCTACTACTCTAACGTAGAGGCTCAGTATGTACAACTCTTGTGGTTCTGTATTTATTCCAACACCGGGTGTGTTAGAGCGCTGATCGCCCGTGGCGATTAGCTTCTCGCATCGCACGTTGTGCTTCGCGTTTATCTTGAGCTTCACGCAAGGCCTGGCGTTTGTCGTATTCGCGTTTACCCTCTGCCAGGGCTATTTCAACTTTCGCTTTACCATCTCGGAAATACAATGTCAGCGGCACGATGGTCGTCCCTGCCTCGTCCACTTCTCGTTTGAGTCGATTCAGCTCACTGCGGTGCAAAAGCAATTTTCGTCGCCGCCGGGCTTGGTGGTTGGTCCAGGTTCCCATCCCATATTCTGGAATGTAGACATTTTCCAGCCACAGTTCGTCGCCAGAAAACATAGCGAACCCGTCGACGATTGAGGCTTGGCCGTCGCGAAGCGACTTGACCTCGGTACCCATGAGCGCAAGACCGGCTTCATAGGTATCTTTGATCTTGTAGTTATGACGTGCCTTGCGGTTGGTAGCAATCACTTGTCGTTCTGAATTCGCAGTTTTACTGCGACCAGACTTCTTGGACATGTATTCTCCTTCCGCATGACAGTTTTTTGTCCAACGTACTAGTATACAGGCCGTGTCAACGTAACGCCCCTGCTCGGTTGTCGAGCAGGGGCGTTACGCGGGAAGAAGCGCTTACAGCAAGCCAGCCGGGTTGACGGGTTCACCATGCAGCAGTGTTTCGAAGTGCAGGTGGCATCCCGTTGAGTTCCCGGTGGTACCGGTGTAGCCAATAACCTCGCCCTGAGACACCTTCTGTCCCGGGCTGACCACGTAGCGGGTCATGTGGTGATACTTGGTTGCTAACAACTGACCATTGACGCTGCCGTGGTCGATCACCACACGGCGGCCAGACGTTGGCACCGCCCAGTCTGCGTTAATGACGGTTCCTGATCGAGCTGCCTTGATCGGAATACCACAGCCACCGCCGTAGTCAATGCCCGTATGGACGTAACCACCGCGTCCGCCGTAGTCATAGGTACCGGCCGGAGTCGGCCGCCAGCCGAACCCAGAGGTTACATAGGTATTGATCGGAACGATTAGACCCCAGCTACTCCCGCCATTGCTGCTGCTTCCGCTACTACTCTGGCTAGACTTATTTGCGGTCTCTGTGACTTTTTCTTCCGCTTCTTCGTACTCATTATTGGCAGACTTTGCCTCTTCGCGAGCTTCTTCAGCGGCCTTCTTCTGTCGCTCAGTCGCCTCGCGTTCAGCGGCTTGTCGCTCAGCCTCGCGAGCCTTGCGTTCGGCTTCTTCTGCAGCCTTACGTTTGGCTTCCGCTTCCGCGACTGCTTCTTCGTATTCCTTTTGTAGCGCGGAAACTTCTGACGACTGCTCGTTGACTTTCTCTTGTTGCGCCAGAATTTCTTCGTTCACGTTACTGGCTGCCTGCCGGTTTTCCTCAATGGCAGCTTCGATGCGGGGGCGCTCCGCTTCAAGTTCTTCCGTAAGCTGCTCGTTGGTTTCGATCATCTCGTCCAATTCAGCTTTCGCTTCGTTGGCTTCATCGCGCGCTTCTTGTTCTGCCGCAAGCGCTTCTTCAGCCTGCGCTTTAAGTTCGCGAATTTCCGCTTCAACCGCTTCCAGACGAGCCTGAGCATTCATATCCTCGGCGTTTTCCTGAGAAACATCCGCAATCTGGTTATCTTGGATGCGCAAAGCTTGTTGGGCCATCCCCATAGCCTCAGGCAGTGACGAGTCGGAAACACCTAAGAGAAAGGACAGGTCACTGACGCCACCCGATTTATATGCCTCAGCTGCGATCTGTCCGACCTCGTCCTCAGCGAGCTCAAGAGCCTCTTGTGATTCGGCGATCTCTTGCTGAATGTCTGCTAAACGGCTCTCCGCCTCAGCCACTCGATTGTTGAGTGAGGCCACTTCCTCCTGAGCCGCTGCGACACGTGCTTCCGCGTCTTCTACTGCCTGTTGTGCCCCAGGAAGCTGTTCTTGCAGTTCCTGCAGTTCGGTGACTTTTTCAGCGATGTCTTCGTCGAGGCCCTCAAGCGATGCGTTGAGGTCTCCCCGTTTACTATCGAGGTTCTCTTTTTTCTCGTTGAGCTCCGTTAGGGAACCATCGAGCCGGTCTCGTTCGTTCTTAGAATCCTCGAGTTCCCGTTCGAGCCGATCGATACGATCCTGCCCGTGTGCGGGAGCAATTGCTGTGACGCCAAGCAGGGCTACGATGCCGGCGGCCGCCATAGCACTTGAGAACCGTCGTTGAATCATATTCATGTCTCCTTCAGACACGCCAGTGCAGTCGGGGAAGTTGGGACCGTTGCTTAGTGATGATCATGACTCGAAAACCTAAACTTTCAGATACCGACGAAGCGTCAGCATTGAGGACAGGGCAGCTAGCACTAGTGCGATCAGGAATAGCAGCGGCACGAGCCACAACGCATCAGCTGACGTGATAAAGCCCGTTTGTGGGTATTCGGTCGCCAACCAGTCGGCGATGAAGAATTTCGCAATGGCCCACGTCGCGACTGAGGCCAGAGCCGCACCCAGCAGCGCGGCGAAGACTCCTTCTGCCAAGAAGGGCAATTGGATCATGGTCTTCGAGGCTCCGACCAGGCGCATGATGCCCGTCTCTCGTCGTCGGGAAAATGCCGATAGCCTGATCGTCGTGGCAATCAACAGGATGGCGGTGATCAACATAATGACCGCTAATGCGATAGCGATGACCGAGGCAATATTCATGAGCGAGAACAGTGACTCCAAGAGATCGCGCTGATCCGAGACGACCTCAACTCCAGCCATCCCGGAAAACATTTCGTTGACGACTTCATACTGCTCCGGGTTCACCAGCGACACGCGGAATGATTCTGGCAGCTGATCAGCGGTTACGCTCTCTGCCATGTCCAAATTAGCGTATTGTTCCTGAAAAAGTTCAAGAGCCTGTTCTTGGGACTCGTATTCGTAGCTCTCGACGTATGCTGCCGCTTGCGGAGATTCCAGCTGTGCCTCAATGGCGTCTCGTTGACTATCAGTTACGGCTCCACCGGCACAGCTCGAGGCCGTCGAGGTGTCGTTACACAAGAAAATGGCCACTTCGACTCGGTCGTACCAGTAGCCCTTCATCTGGTTAATCTGCATTTGCAGCAAACCCGCAGAACCGACGAAAGTGAGCGAAATAAACGTCACCAGGATCACCGAGATCACCATCGAGAGGTTTCGACGGATCCCCGAGAACGTCTCAGACAGAATGAAGGCGAGGCGCACTACCGTACCCCCGACTTCCTGAGACGGGATTGTACTTGGGCGGTGCTATCTGCTGGCTGGTACCCGGCTTCGGGCTCGTCGCGGAGGATCTTGCCTGCGTCGAGCTCAACAACGCGGCGCCGCATAGTGTTGACGATCTCGTGATCGTGAGTGGCCATGACGACGGTCGTGCCGTTTTGGTGAATCCTATCGAGAACTTCCATAATGCCCCACGACGTTTCTGGGTCAAGGTTGCCGGTTGGTTCGTCAGCTAAAAGAATCGCCGGTTTGTTGACCACTGCCCGGGCGATGGCTACCCGTTGTTGTTCACCGCCAGACAGCTCGTGAGGATAACGACGGGCTTTGTCTTGTAGGCCCACGGTCTCCAACACTTCAGGAATGGCCTGGTTGATCAGGCCCCGTCGTTTCCCCAGGACCTGCATCGCAAATGCGACGTTGGAGAAAACATTCTTGTTAGGCAGCAAGCGGAAGTCCTGGAAGACCACGCCGAGATCTCGGCGTAAATGCGGAACGCGCCATGACGACAGACGGGCAACGTCGCGTCCGGAAACATACACTGTTCCGGAAGAGGCCTTTTCTTCGCGTTGGACAAGCCGGATAAAGGTAGATTTACCGGACCCGGACGGCCCAACAAGGAATACGAACTCGCCGCGCTCAATTTCTGTGGTCACACCATTGAGGGCAGGACGCGAAGTCGTATCGTAGACCTTTGTGACATCTTCGAATCGGATCATGTTATTGTTCCTTGACCGAATCGACACACGATTCACCGGCGCCCGGTCAGGGTTGGGGAAGCATAAGCGCCAGCCCTTTTAGACTAGTCACGGTTCAATAACATCCGTGGGATCTTGGGGCTGTCCGCGATGGTGTGTTGAAAACTTTTTTCTCAAAGTTTCAGTAAAATTGCCTCGCCCTGGCCGCCACCACCGCATAATCCGATTGCCGCTTGACCCGAACCTCGACGTGCCAACTCTTTGGCTGCGGTCAGTGTCAGCCTGGCACCAGATGCACCGACCGGGTGACCTAACGCGATAGCACCTCCGTAGAGGTTCGTTTGCTCAAGTGGATAGTCATCCAGATCTTTCAGCGATTGGACAATGACCCCTCCAAACGCCTCGTTGATCTCAAGAAAGTCCAGCTCCCCGATGTCCCAACCTGCCCGCTTCGTTGCGCGCAAGATTGCGTTGGATGGCTGGGAATGCAATTGGGCATCGTTTGGGCCAGCGACCTGGCCGTATCCGGCTACCGTGGCAAGAATCGTGTGGCCGTGTTCCTCCGCGTATTGCCGAGAGACCACTACCAGCGCCGCCGCTCCGTCGGATAGCTGTGATGAATTGCCCGCGGTCACCGTGCCGTCCTCGGTGAATGCGGGTTTGAGTTTCGCTAGGGTTTCCTCGGTGGTGCCTTCGCGCACTCCCTCGTCAGCGTCAACAACAAGTGGCTCACCTCGCCGCTGCGGGACTTCGATCGGTGTGATTTCCTCAGCCCGCATTGCTGCACCGTCGACTGCGCGCTGGTGAGATAACGCCGCGACGCGGTCCTGGCTTTGCCGATCGATACCGTGTTTGCGGTTTCCCTGTTCCGTTAGCAGTCCCATAGATGCACCGCTGTCTTGATCAATCAGGGCGTCGTGATCGGTGGCATCCAGCATCGTCACTGGTCCATACTTATGTCCCTGCCGAGAGTTAGGGATCAGATGAGGAGCGTTGGTCATCGAATCTTGCCCGCCGGCCACAACGACATCCGCCTCACCCAGGGCGATCATCCGTGCTGCGTCGATGACTGCTGTCGCCCCCGAGAGACATACTTTGTTGATTGTAATACCGTGCACTTCACGACCGATACCGGCTTGTAATGCGGCCTGCCGTCCAGGATTTTGGCCAGCCCCGGCCTGAATTACCTGGCCCATAATGACGGTATCTACTGTTTCTGCAGACACGCCAGCATCAGCAAGTGCACCGCTAATCGCGTGGGCACCCAGATCAATAGCCGAAAAGTTGGTTAGCGCGCCTAATAGGCGACCGAATGGCGTACGCGAACCGCCGATAATCACTGCATCACGTGACGACGAAGTAGACAAAGTGACTCCTCATATTTTGTGTGGTGCACAACATTCTAGCGCAATCACGCCACAAACTGGTCACTTGTATAACCTGAAATCACCTGTTCGGTTGAGGCTGATTCATTGCAATATAGGCTCCAGCCCCTAAAAGCACAGATGGTTAATCGTGGCGGGCTTCGGCGCGCCAGCGGATGCCAGCGTCGATAAAGTCGTTGATCTCGCCGTTGAAGACCTTATCGGGATTCCCTTCTTCGTGGTTTGTCCGTAAGTCTTTAACCATCTGATAAGGGTTTAACACATAGGAGCGCATTTGGTCACCCCAGGAAGCTTTGACGTCACCGGCGAGTTCTTTTTTCTTGGCTTCCTCTTCTTCTTTACGAAGCAGCAATAGTCGCGACTTCAGCACGCGCATTGCGGCTGCCCGGTTTTGAATCTGAGATTTCTCGTTTTGCATGGACACGACAATCCCAGTGGGAATATGGGTCAGACGCACAGCCGAGTCAGTGGTGTTCACATGCTGACCGCCTGGTCCGGATGAGCGGAAGACATCCACACGCAAGTCCGTATCGGGAATCTCAATGGAGTCATCGGATTCGATCAGCGGCACGACTTCAACCGCCGCAAACGATGTATGACGTCGTCCCTGGTTGTCAAACGGAGAGATACGCACTAGTCGGTGTGTTCCCGCTTCGACCGATAGTGTGCCGTACGCGTAGGGAGCGTTAACTTCAAAGGTGGCAGATTTTAGACCTGCTTCTTCAGCGTAGGAAGTATCCATGACTTTGGTGGGATACCCGTTGTGCTCGGCCCACCGAAGGTACATACGCATCAGCATCTGAGTGAAGTCGGAGGCGTCTACTCCCCCGGCTCCAGCGCGAATGGTTACCACAGCTTCACGCTCGTCGTATTCGCCACTTAGTAGCGTCACGGTTTCCAGCTGGTCAAGCGCCGTTTTGATGCTCTTGAGTTCTTGTGTTGCCTCAGCGCGAAGATCGGCATCGTCGGCCTCTTGACCGAGTTCGACCATGACTTCGAGGTCATCAATGCGATTATGCAACGACGTAAGTCGTTCCAACTCTTGTTCTTTGCGTGACAAGGCGGACGTGACCTTTTGTCCAACTGACGGATCGTCCCAGAGATCTGGGGCGCTAGCCTGCTTGGAGAGCTCAGCGATCTCGGCGCGGATCTGCTCGACATCAGATACTGCCTCAATGGATTCGTACGTATGTCGCAGATCTGCGATCTCTGCGGAAAAGTCAATATCAGCCATTATTTCTCAAGGATACGCGAAATTGACTGAGAGACATAAATTTATTCTCACTGCTCTAGTTGAGTCCGCGCCGTACTATCGGCGATCACCTGCACCCCAGAAGGCAGCACCCAGTTGACGATAGGCGGATGCGCGGTAGCCGACAGCTGGACAGTAACGCTCGTGCCGTCTGTCACTTGTACCGATTCAACACTTAGGTCGGAGAATCGTTCATCAGCATTTACCTCAACAAGGTGTTGGGCTACCTGGTTGTTCGCTGCGTCAGCACTGATAACCAACGATAGGTCTTGGGAATCCGCAACCGTGAACGAAACGGCTGCCGTTTGGGCTGCGGAATCAGCCAATGACAGTAGCTTTCTGTGCTGCAACGTTACTGACATAATGGCGGCGATCGTCAGAGCGAATAACAATATCACCACCGTCACCCCAATCATGAATACAGAAGTTTGCCCTACATCATCGCGTAGCTTTCGGGTCATTCGAATTCTCCAATAACGTGATGACCGCTGGCATCCATAGTCGCCATACTGGTTGGACTACCGAAAAGTGTTGGTACCAGAGGCAACGGCACATCAATACTTACCGTCACAGTGATACGGGTCCCCGGTGTGGTACAGCTTGGATTACTACAGGTAATGGCGGTAGAAGTCTGTGTTGGATCTAGCTCGTAATCTTCAGCAGTCAGATGCACCGTCTTGACGGCACGTGCTTCAGCATCTGCTTCGTGATTCGTATAGCCAATGGTCTTGGCGGCTTGATCCGCAGCAGCAACCGCGGCATAACCTGCAGCTTGTAACTGCGATATTGCTATCAGTATGTACATCGCGGGGAGCAAGAGCAGCACGGATAGTCCGATGAATTCAACCGTGGCCGAACCACTGTCAGCGCGGAGTCGGAGTGAGATCATAAGCTTGAGCAGTAGCAGACAGCGGAATAGGACCGGTCACAAAGCCTAGGATTGGGAGACGGTGGGTGACAGTGACCATGATGCGCTCACCATCAGGTGATCGCTTTACCTCTACACGAGCGGAACGGGCGTTGGGCACCGACTCCGTCAGCAGTGTGACAGTGCGATGTTGACCGTCTGTCAAACTTCGATCGGCCAGGGCCGCATGGCGGGCACCTGCAGAAGCAACATCGATCATAGTGTTCTTGGTGTAGATGATGACGCCGATCTGCAGGATAATGCCGCACAGCAGTGTCACTAATGCAATGATCATTGCTGATTCAGCAACGATCGCACCGTCTTCGCTCCGATGTCGCACTATGCACCCGACACGCGTGCTATTGCTTCTTCAAAGAGTCCATTTAAAGCCGGGCCTGCTAGCGCGATGAGTCCAGCGACAAGGATCGCCGACATGAGGGTAATCATCACCCATCCAGGCACATCTCCTCGGTCGTCTTTGAGCTGGTTGATGGTGAAGTAGTCAAACATTGATTGGAGAAAACGCATTGTGGTTCCTTTCGAAGTTAGAGTCCAATATTGAGGAGTGAGAGTCCTGGAAATACAGCAAATATGACAGTTAAGGGCAGAATGCCGAAGATCAGTGGTACAAGCATGTTGATTTCTTTTTTTCCTGCAACTTCTAGCAGCTCACGTTTTGTGAGCTCGCGAACGTCCATAGCTTGGGCATGCAACACCCCGGCTAAGGGTGTGCCGCGCTCATAAGCAACCGTCAGACCAGCTATGAAACGTTCCACGGAATGTAGTTTTATGCGCTCAGCACAGGTTTTTAACGCTGTGGTGAGACTGTCGCCAGATCGAATGTCGCTCAGCACAATTTCGAATTCGTATGCCAATTCACCGTTAGCTGTGGTTACGACCCGTTCTAACGCTCCTTGTGCGGAGTCTCCAGCGGTGACTGACAAAGCCATAAGTTCCGCTACTGTGGGAAATTCAGCAAGTATCGCGCTTCGACGTTTGTTAATCTGGTTGGTCAACAAATTATCTCTGAAAAAGAATGTTATTACTGTTACGACGATGACGATGAGCACGCCCACGAGTGGATGCAACGCGTGATTTATGGTGGCCCAGACACTTCCTGTCGTGGCTAACGCCGCGGCAACCACTGCGATGATCAATTGTTGCGCCCGGTAATCGGCCACCGTCAGCTTAGAACCGGCCTGTGCTAATCGCGCTTCAAGTTGAACGTTCCCGAGATTCAGTCTGTTAAGCTGTTTCACCCCTGCCTCTATGAGGGGTGTGGCAATTGTAGAAAGCGTTCCGATCGTAGTCAGCGTCGTAGTTTCGGAGGAGCTAACAGTGGCCTGGGAGCGCATTTGTGGCGCAATCCTATCCACTAATTTAGGCCTGTTTCGATGAACTGCCACGACTAAAACCATGGATAGTCCAATACCAAAAATGATCGCGAGCGTGACTGCTAACCCAATCACCGTCATAGCACTCTCCGCTCTTCTGGAAGCGAGCCGATCCGTAGCATGAGTTGGTAGCAAACAATCGATACCCCCATACCAATTAGCAGAACGACCAGTCCAGCTATCGTCTGGTATGCGGCAGCAGCTTCCGGTTGGAGGGACAATAATAAGAGGATCAGCCAAGGAGCCACCACAGCTAGACGAGCACCATTAACGGTCCAAGACTGTCTTGCTTCCAGTTCTGCCCTCGTCCGCGAATCGTCACGCAGAAAATCGGAAAGAGTTTCCAACAGTCGCCCGATGTCAGCCCCGCCAACTTCGCGAGTCACGTGAAGTGCGGCGACGAGTCGATCTGCTGTGGGGTCCGAGAGTTTTTGTTTCAGACGATCGAGCGCATCACCAAACCGTGTGCCTGCTCGGTAGTCTGTTGCAAAACTGGCAAACGCCTCGCGCAATTCTTGTGGTCCCTGTTCTGCCAATTGGGCTAGCGCCTCAGGCAAAGTGAGACCTGCCCGGATGGCAGAACGTAGATTATCGATGGCGTCGGGCCAGATTTCACGTAACGCAGTCTGGCGGCGTTTGGCTTGCCAGGATAAGACGCCCCACGGTAACACTGCTGCAAATATAGCGAAGCACAAACCGATGGTGGCAGCCCCCGTCAACGCCGTGAGTCCGAGGAAAACGAAGACACTTAGGGCCATGGACACACTGATCACACCAGTGACCGTGATCCGTTGAATGCCGCTACGGGCGATGAGCGATTGCGCTCTCGATGGTTTAGCGACAACCGTTTTCGGCTCGCGAGGCCAGAAAGACCACCAGATAAATAGCAATCCTGCGCCTAGTGATAAACCCAGGATTGCGCTCACGTTCGTTCCCCTACGACGCTACGGATATCTATCCCTGCTTGGTCATATTTCGGATGATTGACGAGTCCTGTGGGATTGAATGTCAGCTCGTGATCTATCATTCGAAATACCGGGGCGGTCTCGATGAGCCCGCTTTCTACCCGGTTGCCTACTGATAGGATCTCAGTGACCTGTCGATGGCCATCTGGGTTCCGAGCGCAGTGAACCACAAGATCGAAACAGCTTGCGACCGTTGGGGTGACAAAATCTCGACTGATGTTTTCGCCTGCTAGCAACGGCAACGTGCAAATTTTCGTCAGAGCATCCTGTGCAGAGTTGGCATGCACACTGCACATTCCGGCTAGACCAGCGTTCATTGCCACCAACATATCTAGTGCCTCGGCTTCACGCACTTCGCCAACGACAATACGGTCTGGTCGCATTCTGAGTGCCTCTTTGACGAGTCTTCGCAGCGATATCTCGCCGATACCTTCAAGGTTCGGTTGGCGACATTGCATATTGACAACGTCTCGCTGGGGTATCTTTAGTTCGAAGATCTCCTCGACGGTAATTATGCGTTCTCGTGGACCGATGGAAGCGGAGAGACAGTTTAACAGGGTGGTTTTACCGGCTTGGGTCGCGCCAGATACCAGAATATTCAAGCCGGCCTTTACGGCTGCATCAAGAAACGCAGCTGCTTGAGCTGTCAAGCTCTGGTTGCGCACTAGGTCAGTAAGCTTATGGGCTCGGACTACGAACTTCCGTATATTGACGGCCCAATGCTGAGAAGTGATGTCTGGGATTACGACGTGCAATCGCGATCCGTCGGGTAGGGCAGCATCGACAAAAGGTGTCGACAGATCCAATCGCCTGCCACTAGTTTTGAGCATTTTCTCGACGAGATCAGAAACTTGTTGGGCTGACAGGGAGATATTAGTCAGTTCCGTTACGCCTGCTCGAGCACAGAATATCTGTGTTGGAGCGTTGATCCAGATTTCTTCGACTTCCGGATCATCAAGCAGGGGTTGTAGGGGCCCAAAACCTGCGACGGCGTCAAACACGGCCTGCTGAGTGGACGCCATATCACCAAGCATGGGCAGCGGCGCCTGCATACTTCGAGCGTCATAGTCCGCTGCGGCTGTGGCAACCAGCGCACGTACTTCATCGGGTTGTCCGGTGGGATCGATTCCGCGCGCCCGAATAAGTTCGCGCACCTCAAGTTCCAATAATTGTTTGGCTTCCATCTAGCTTCGCAATCACCTGTCTGACCAACACACTGCGTGACAAGGTTCACTCTGGCGGAAGGTATGGAAACTTTCAACGTTTGATTTGCTGTCTTGTGGATAACCGCTTTTAATTCTGAGCTATCCACAAGACTCCCTTGCCCACATCTATCGCTCCTGGAGGTGTCCGAAGATAGAAGGCGTATAAAGAAAGGAAGCAGATGCACCTTCAGATCTTTGGCTTGGCGACAGAACCAGACTGGTGGTACTTGAACCGAGTTCCCCCTGGTGGAGGCAAAGAGTTGGAGCGTCTATTAGCCAAGGCAGTGCAATCGCCCACGGAATTGCAGTTCTATTTTCAAGACCAACCGCTTGAGCAATATCAACAAGACGAGCTCATGCGATTGTGGGCAAAGCGACCCGCACAGATTATCGCTAAGCCTGCCGAGGCCGCACTGCACCAACCGGTCGATACCTACTTACGTCTTGTGACCACAGCTGGTCCAGATGCCGGTCGTCTATTTCCGCTGACCCGTCGGAACCTTTCGGTGGGACGAGGTTCGTCCCGTGCTCAAGTTCGTGACCCATGGCTCTCGGCTCGAGACTTCAAAATTCGCTTAACTTCCAATGGTACTTTGCTTACCTCTGGCGCCCAGCCGCCGAGAATTTGGCCACATGGGCAAACATTAAAGGTCGGCTCAACTCATTTCATCCTGCTGCGCGGGCACGGAAGTCCTCTGGAAGCACCACAATATCCCGGCGCTTTCGAAATCGTCCCGAGTCAACCGCCTGCTCCGCCAAACCTTTTGCTACAAATTATTGGCGCTGCGGCTCCGCTACTCATCGGAGTAGTGCTTATGGTCATGACCGGTATGTGGTATTTTTTGCTCTTCTCTGGTATTTCAGTCATCATCGCCGCAGTATTGATCACCCAATACCGGCGAGCTAGGTCACGATACATTGGAGAGCTTCAGGTTCTGCTTGAAGGCACGGCAAAAAAAATTCGGCAAGCTGTGTTCACCCCTCATGAGCTGATTAGCGCACTTGCTAGTCCCGAACCTGACTCTTTGGCTTGTGACGGACTCCAACCAGATTTTCCCATCCTCAACATTGGATCAGCCGTTCAGCAAGCTGAAATTGCCCACCTGCAAGACAGCGAGCGCTGGGACCGGTTTCTTTTTCACCGCGTTACTAGCGTGCTTCAATTGCGTCCGGGGCACCGTACAATTATCGTAGGCGATCCGGCCGCGCGATATCCCGTGCAGAATTGGATAGTTGCTCAACTGTTACGGCACAGCAAAGCGACCAGACTTGGATTTCTTGTCGATGCCCGACACATCGGTGGAACGAAGATAGTCGAGCTGTTTGAAAGTTTTATCCCAGCAAGTGACCCGGACCAGCATCAAATCATTTTTCTCACCACCAGCGTTAGTTCTGCTGACGAATACACCACTATCGTCGATTTGCATCGTAATGTCATTGAAGGCACATATTCAGCTACAGCCTTAGAACCCTTTGGAATCAGCCGGTCCACTTTGCGGACAGTTGCTAGGGAATTGCTGATAGAGGCGCCTTCACAGCAGTCGCAATTGGAACTCTTAGAGCTACCAGGTGAGCTTTTCAGAGATAATGCAACTCACGCGATGGTGACCACCTTAGGCACAGGATCATTCGGAATTAGTATCGACCTTGTTCGTGATGGCCCCCATCTGTTAATTACCGGTACGACCGGCTCGGGAAAATCTGAGTTATTACTGACTGTATTAGTAGGGCTTACGCAGAGCTACTCACCCTGCGAGATGAGTATGGTTCTTCTAGATTTCAAGGGCGGAGCATCCTTCAACGTCTTAGCACCGCTACCGCACACGATGAGTGTCGAGACCAACCACGTTGCAGCAACGTCGTTTCGATCCTTAGAAGCTATTGGCGCCGAATTATATCGACGTGAGGAACTGTTTGCTGCACATCATGTCGCCGACTTTGAGGCATTCCGCACGACCTTTCCAGAACGCACACTACCGAGGCTGGTCGTTGCCATCGATGAACTACGGGTACTCGTTGACCAAAATGCTGAAGCTGCTGAGGTATTGGCGCGTTTGGCCGCCACAGGACGGTCTTTAGGATTTCATCTCATCATCGCTACGCAACGAACCCAGGGTGCAGTCAACGCAGATATTCGAGCAAACATCGGTGCGACGATTGCACTTCGTACGGCCACAGAACATGATTCATGGGACGTGCTGGGTACTGCTGATGCTTTCCATATTTCCCCGAAGACACCCGGCAGGGCGTATTTCAAAGCAGGTGCCGAAACACCTCGTGGGTTTCAAACAGGTTCGTACGCGCTCGATGACGACCCGATAGTAGTCCTCCCCCATGACCACCCCTCAGTTGTGAGTTCTTCACAAACCACCAATTGGTCTCGTGTCGTCGAAAAACTTCGTCAGCAAGCTTTGAAGCTACCTCGACCACAGCCGATTATTCTTCCGGCCCTTAATCCCGGCGTTACGGTGGCTAGCCTGCGGGAACGCTTTAGAATACCACCTGTTGCAGCGCCGATCGGACTAGTCGATGATCCTGCCAACTGTCAGCAATATCCAGTGGCTTTAGGATCGATAGAAGCATCGGCAGCTGAAATAAGGTTAGCTACCTCGGTAGCCTGGGTTGGGGCAGCGGATAGTGGGATCGAGGAGTGTCTGCAAGTAGTAGCGCATCACGTGCTCTCATCCGACGATCATAAGGTTCTCTTTGAAGGTCGGCCGTTGCCTGATGTGCCAAGTGGGTGGGACCAGTTTCTCCACATCGATGACGTTTCAGGAGACGTATTGAGAGACGCTCTTGAAGATATCAGCGCGCAGCTAACCCATGGCGTTCGCACTACTGTGATGCTGACAGAATGGGGCAGTTGGACTAATGCGCTGGTTACTGGAAGCTTTCAGGGCTTTGAAGAACGCCTCATTCAACTAATGCGGCAGTTCTCATCGATCCTGACGGTTTACGTATTTGGAGCACGGGAACTGGCTGGTGGTCGTTTGTTGGCGATGATTCCGGATCGATTTTATCTACCCAAAAATTCTTCTGCTGAGCATCAACTGATATGGCCAACGCTCAGAGCAGTGCCCTCTGCATCGGCACGTGCAGTTTTGGTCACTGCAGACCAGCCGCGCGGAGGTTTAGAAACACAATTGTGTATAGGTTAGGTATGGCTCTGAGCCATCGCGGACGAATACAGACAAATTGTAGCCGCTGTAGCGACGTTGAGGGATTCTGCCAGACCATAGAGCGGCACGGCGACGCGAGCATCGGCAAGTGCTAGTGCCTCGTCATCTAAGCCGCGCGCTTCGTTGCCGAATAGCCAGGCGGTAGGTTGGCCCAGCACGCTTGGAGTTGTCTGATCTAACCTAACATCCCCATATCCATCGGCAGCTAGAATCTGGTGTTGATAGTTCGAGCGAAAACTTTGTAAATCTACATTAACGTAAACGGGGATATGAAAAATTGAACCGGCGGTAGAACGTACAACTTTGGGATTGAATACGTCGACCGTCTGCTGTGTAGTGAACACATAATCGGCCCCCGCTGCATCGGCGGTGCGAATAATAGTTCCGGCATTGCCAGGATCTTGTACACGCACCAGCCCGGCAATCAGCTGCGCCGTCGGCGGCGGAGCGAAGTCGCTTGAGGGAAGGTTCACCACGGCAATGATGTTTTGGTGTACGACCGCATCTGACATGGCCTGGAGTACCCTGCCTGACGTTTCGGACACGAAAACCTCAGGCTGCAACTTCTGCACGAGGTTCATCAATTCCGGATGCCTCGAAGCTAACTCAGGCGTGTAATAGACTTCGGCGACGGTACGCCCTGTGGGCCAGAACTTGTGCGCTTCCGAGGAGAGGTCCAGAAGGCCTAGATGCGCTTGAATAGCTTCGCCTGCAGATTGCGGCCCCTCGGCGAGGAACTGTTGACGCCGGTCGCGCACAGCAGAACGCCCCGCCAATTGGGCTACCCTTTTCACACGATCAGCGTTTGGGTTGTCCATCACATTGGCGGGGCGTGACTGCATAAAAACGTTGCTAGGTATTACTTAGCAGCTGGAGCGTTAACATCTGCTGGCAACGCCTCTTTGGCCATCTTGACGAGGGCGGAGAAAGTTTCAGCGTCAGAAACAGCGATTTCGGCCAACATACGACGATCCAATTCGATTTCCGCAAGCTTGAGACCTTGGATGAACCGGTTGTATGTCATGCCATTGGCACGTGCCGCAGCGTTGATGCGAGTGATCCACAGACGGCGGAAGTCACCTTTCCGTTTGCGACGGTGCTGGTAGTTATAAACATACGAGTGCAGAAGCTGTTCGTGTGCTTTGCGATACAACCGCGAGCGCTGACCACGGTAACCTTTGGCGCGCTCCAGAACTGTGCGGCGCTTCTTTTTTGCGTTGATCGAACGTTTGACACGTGCCATGCGTTCTTCTCCTTAATGTGTATTCCCGGGCGGGAGAAAACTAGTGTGCTGCTACCTCAGTAGCTATCGATTGGTTAGATACCCAGCATGCGGCGGATGCGTGCGACATCGGCCTTGGCTAGTGGAACGTCTGGTTTGAGACGACGCTTATAGTGGGAGGGTTTGTGCTCCAGGTAGTGACGGCGGTTTGCACGCTCGCGCATCAGCTTTCCTGACCCGGTCACGCGGAAGCGCTTGCGGGCGCCGTTGTGAGTCTTCATTTTCGGCATGAGGCCGCTCTCCTTCTTGTTGTTCGCTGGCTTCCGCTTGGAACCAGCTCAGTTTTGTGGCAAGACATAAGGCTCCGGAATCGCATTTCGATCCCGGCAAGTTTTTATGATCGAACTAAATTATTTCCTAGGGCCTGGTTTTGGACCCTCAGATGCTTCTTTCGCCTGGGCTTTTAATTCTTCTGGCATAGCATCGGCGACAGAATTTCTAGTTTCAGCCTGCTTGGCTTCCTCTTCTCGCTCCTGTCGAGCAGCAGCTGCTCGACGGTCGCGGCGTGAACCGCCACCTTCACGTGGCTTATGAGCTCCGCCTTTGCCTTTAGTAGCCTGAGCTCCACGAAGTGGACTCACCACCATGACCATATTGCGGCCATCTTGGCGAGGTTTGGATTCTACTTCACCGAACTCAGCAACATCTTCAGCGAAGCGTTCCAATAGTTGCACACCAAATTCAGGGCGCTGTTGTTCACGGCCACGGAACTGGATCATTGCTTTAACTTTGTCACCAGACTTCAAGAAGCGCTGTGCTTGCCCTACTTTCGTCTGGTAGTCATGGTCTTCAATTTTTAGACGGAAGCGAACTTCCTTCAACTGAGTCGTTGCTTGGTTTCGACGGGACTGACGAGCCTTGACAGCGGCTTCGTATTTCCATTTTCCGAAGTCCATTAATTTCGCAACGGGTGGTTTCGCCTTCGGTGCGACTTCCACCAAATCTAAATCAGCTTCAACAGCCAGCCGTAACGCATCTTCAATGCGCACGATGCCGACCTGTTCGCCCTCTGGGCCAACCAACCGGACCTCGGGCACGCGGATGCGTTCGTTTACTCTTGGCTCGCTAATGAGACATCTCCTTGTTTGGGTATAGTGTTGTCAGTCGCCACCTCCCGAAACTCTTGTCCAGGGCAAGGCATAAAAAATGCCTCCCTGTAGAGACAGTGGAGGCTCATACTGGCTCAAGATTGCGCGCAGTCATTCAATCGGCAAACACAAACTATTCCGACCGAGCGACCCGATAACTAGATAAGCATTATCCGTCGGCGGGTGGGAGGTGACCTCCACTTGTCATTCAAGGTGCAACCTTACCACCTTTGCGCTACGATCTCAATTTTCCGTTCACTACTCTGTGCACGAAAATTTCGTCTCCCAGGGGTTTCTCGCCGCGAGGTGTGCCAAGCTTAGACGTATGACTGAACCACATGATCACACCCAAGAGGGTGTCTATGAATTTGGCTTAGATGATGTCGAGAACCAAGTTCGCGAAATACACGAAGTTCCCGCCGCGGAAATTATTGCCACTACAGCCGTGCACCTCATGACTGCGGCCGCGGTCAAGGTTGGGCTGGGCGATATGCCAAACGCACGCGACCATATCGATCTCGACGAAGCGCGTAAACTCATTACCGCACTGGCCGGCCTGGTCGTAGCTGGTGCCCCCGACATGGGTTCAGCTCACGCAGCTCCTCTTCGTGATGGCCTGCGAACCCTTCAGCTTGCTTTCCGCGAAGAATCGATCGTGCCTGATCCGCCTGGTCAAGGTCCAGGCGAGAAATACACGGGGCCAGTCAACTAAGCATCCGGTGCGTTCCGACGCTTGACTAAATGTTCGTTAAGCGTCGGTGTGAATAAACCGATTAACACCACTGCGCCGGAAAGCGCCAGTGCGGACCCCAGCACAGGTTGACCAAGTTGGAAATAACTGATGGATACAATCACCGCTAGGACCTCGATGACGATCAATGCACCCCGTGGCCACGCTTTGCCTCGAATGACCCCAACAGCGGCACCGATGAGCCATACAGCACCCAGCAGGTAAAGAAATACTAGGAAGAATAACGCCGTGGTCGGCAGCTGCTGCGAGTTCGTGTCAAAGAGCGTCAGCCCCGCATTGATTAACAAACCCAGCGCTTGGGCGAAGACGACGACGGCGATGAGGATTACTATCGGCGATAGCCGAGGACGCTGCGATGACTGCGACATGAAAACTCCGTGACGGTGAAATGACTAGTGTAAAGAGGATCTACGTGATTCAGACTAACGGCATCTATCGCCAACTAATGTGACCGTCGCATCATCTTCACCAGCATTTAACTTGAAATGTGATTAATGACTCGAGATTTCGTTGAGATTTCTTTGAAAAGCTCTTGAACGGGTGCAAACTCCATGCGAAGCTGGTTTATAACATATTAACTGAGATACGTAATCACTTTGTCATCGCAGGACACAAAACGTCGTTGCACTAATCAAATCGTTTTGGATTACGGATCACGGAACACCACTTTACTGTGACGCTGAAACGCGTCTTTTTAGGGAGCGATCATAATGGATTGGCGCAGTCGAGCAGCCTGTCTTGATAAGGACCCGGAACTGTTCTTTCCGGTAGGTAACACCGGTCCGGCACTCTTGCAGATTGAAGAAGCCAAAGCGATCTGCCGGACCTGCCCGGTGCAAGAGGTATGTCTCCAGTGGGCTATCGAGACCGGCCAGGACTCCGGTGTTTGGGGTGGCATGAGCGAAGATGAACGCCGTGCCCTCAAACGCCGCAAGGCCCGTGCACGTCGAGCCTCATAGCCAACCACATTTTTCGATCTGCGGTGTTGCGCTCCTTTGTGCAACACCGCAGCTGTTTAATGGTCCAGCGGAATCATAATGATTGCCCTGGTTCCGATGGCCCCACGTGAGTTGGGTCGAGTCCGTTCCCAGACTATGGTTCCACGCAAATCTGATTCCACCAACGTTCGAATAATTTGCGTCCCGAGACCGCTACCTAACGGCGCAGGATCAGGGGAACCATCCGGTATTCCCTCATCTGTGACTTCGACTCGAAGGTAGGGATGAGCCTCACCGGTACGATGCAGACGTTTGGTCAATAACCGAATCGTGCCACCGGAGGCATCCGTTCCGTGTTCAACAGCATTGGTCGCCAGCTCGTTGACAACCAAAGCCAATGGCGTGGCAAGCTGACCCGGCAACTGCCCAAAACTGCCTTCAATCTCGGTGGTCACCGCCCGATTCTCTGCCGCAATATCGACTGCCATAGTGAACTGCCGATGCAAGAGAGCATCCATGTCCACGGTAGTGTCCATGGTTTGTGAAAGCGTCTCGTGCACCAGTGCGATCGCATCCACCCGCGACATTGCCTGCAATAACGCTTGACGCGCACTCTCCGACTGCATCCGCCGCGATTGCATGCGCAACAACGAGCCCACCGTTTGTAAGTTGTTCTTGACCCGATGGTGAATTTCTCGAATTGTGGCGTCTTTACTGACTAACTGTTCATCGCGCCGCCGAATCTCCGTAATGTCCCGCAGTAGTACCAGGGCAGCAAAGTGTTCTCCGGCTTCGTCGACGAGCGGGATAGACCGAGCCGACAGCACTACTTTGCGCGTTTCAATATCTACGCGGGCAGATTGACGACCAAATAACACGGTGGGCATGAGTTCATCGATTGGAGTGCCCGGATCCAGGTGAGCGGTAACCAGGCGGGATAGCTGTCGTCCGTCGACGGCCTCGCGAATGCCAAGCTTTCGGAGCGCTGATGTGGCGTTGGGTGATGCGTAAATGACCAGCCCATGCGCGTCGATGCGCACGAGACCATCTCCGACGCGTGGGTTCCCGTGACTGGTTGACGATGCTTTGGAGTCTTGTGCCGGCCATATCCCATTCGACATCATGACCAGTAGATCATGGGCGGATTGTCGATAGATCTCTTCCAAACGGGATGCATGGCGTTGCGAAACGAGGTTTTGATGGACCGTCACGACGGCCATGGGCTGATCTTGCCAGATAACCGGCCATGCCGAGACCCCAGGTGGACCACTGGGATAGTCGTCCTCCCCGGCAACAGGTGTGCCCGTCGAGTAGACGTGCCGCACCATCCCAATGATATTCGTGGGTGCCTCGGCTCCCATCATGTCCTGCGGCAACGTGGTTTGGGCGGTAACGGGTCGGGCTTGCGCCTGCGCCAGAAAAGAACCATCGTGGGGATACCACAGCACCAAGTCGCAGAACGACAGATCTGCGACGATCTGCCATTCGGCGGTGATGAGGTCAAGACGTGGCAAGTGCTCGTCGGCGATCACGAACCCGGAAGTCGAGGTAGGCATATAGGTAGCGTAGTCTCGCCCTGCGGGTTTTGCGAAGCGCTGGCGTTTTTACAGTATGAGGCTGCGCAGTCGGCGTAAGACGACGGTGAGCATTGAAAGGTCAGTGTAGCCAGTCGAGGCAGCTTGGTCTTTGAGCTGTTCAGATACCCCGTCCAGGAAGCTTCGGACCCGGGCGACGCGGCGCAGGTGGTCGGCTTCCCAGTGCGCGATGGCATCGGTGGGACTGAGTTCAGCCGCACCTTCCGTCGCCAGCACCTCACCGGTGAGTTCCGTCAGCCAGGAATACAGGTCTTCGCGCATCGATACTCGTGCCAGCGACTCCCAGCGGGTCCTACGTGGTAGACCACTGATGAGCTCTAACAGTTCGCTGACGTTGAACTCGTCGTGTAAGGCGAAGAACACGCCGATGACCCGTTGAGGTTCCATCTCAAGACGCGACGCGAGGTCAACGATATCCATCAAGGAGTAGGCTTCAAACATCCGCGCTGTGCGGACCGCCAACTGGGGTGGGAAACCTGCTTCAATGAATCGGTCCCTATCGGTTTCAAAGCGTTTCTTGGTGTCTCCGATAAACGCCGAAGAGATGACCGGAATTAGCTCGACGACGGGTTTCATGTAGTCGTCAATGCGTTGCTGCATCGTCAGATCGGCACGCTGGTGGTGGATGATCCACAGCGTGAGCCGATCGGTGAGTCGACGCAGTCGGTAGCCGGATTCCCAGCGCACAGCGGCATCCAGCGTTTTCGGCAGTGCGTTCAGGTCGTCGCGGTACTCATCAATTTCGTATATTGCCTGGGCCGCCAAGAAGGACTCTACGACGGTGTGGGTGTCGGCACCGGTTTCTTCTTGTGCTCGGAAGACCGCAGTAATCCCCCCGGTATCAACGACGTGGTTGGCAACCTCCATCGCGATAATCTCACGCGCCAGCGGGTGTTGCGATATGGTTGTGCCCGCTTTATCACGCAGGGTTTTCGGGAAGTAGCCGTACAACCAATCCTGAAACCACTCGTCATCGACCATTGGAGAGTCTAAGAGGTCGTGCATGAGCTTGATTTTGGTATAAGACGCTAGAATGGCTAGTTCAGGCGTGACGAATCCTTCACCGTCGCGCATGCGTTCGCGAACTTCTTCTTCGGTAGGAATATCTTCCTGTTCGCGATCTAACCCGGCGTGTTCTTCCAACCAGGCCGCATGGCGGATCAGCGTTGGTGTCCAATCCTCATCAAGTCCTTCTTCGAGCCGCAGCAGTGCGTTCTGCGCAACGTTCGTGGAAAGTACAAGGTCTGCTACCTCGTCAGTCATGGAGAGCAGCAGGTCGGTGCGCTCCTCCGGCTCAATGCGGCCTTGAGCCAGCATCGTGTCGATGAGGATTTTAATGTTGACTTCATGGTCGGAGGCGTCGACGCCTCCGGAGTTATCAATGGCGTCCATATTTATGCGGACACCGTTGAGTGCAGCCTCGACACGGCCGGCCTGGGTTGCGCCCAGATTGCCGCCTTCACCAACAACTTTGGCACGAAGCTGCCGTCCATCGACGCGAACAGGATCATTGGCGCGATCGCCGACCTCTTCGTGCGTTTCATCGGAGGATTTAATGTAGGTGCCGATGCCGCCGTTGTAGATCAGATCAACGGGTGCTTGCAGTAGCGCCTTAATGAGTTCGCTGGGCGTCATTTCGGTGACATCGGTTCCGAGCTCGAACACTTGTCGCATCTCGTCGGTAATCTCGACAGACCGAGCGCTGCGTTCAAATACGCCGCCACCTTTTGAGATCAGATCCGGATTGTAGTCCGCCCAGGTGGACCGAGGCATATGGTAGAGCCGTTCGCGTTCCTCGAAGGCTTTTTCCGGGTCTGGGTTCGGGTCGATGAACACGTGCAAGTGGTTGAACGCGGCGACGAGTTTCGTGTGCCGCGATCGGCGCATGCCATTGCCAAACACATCCCCGGACATATCGCCAATGCCCACGACAGTGAACGGTTCGTTTTCAACGTCCATGTCGAGTGCCCCGAAGTGTGATTTGACCGATTCCCAGGCGCCACGGGCGGTGATACCCATTTCTTTGTGGTCATAGCCAACCGAACCGCCCGAGGCGAAGGCATCTCCCAACCAGTGATCGTACTCGGCGGCGATCTCATTGGCGGTGTCAGAGAACCCGGCAGTACCTTTATCCGCGGCTACCACGAGGTAGGTATCGATACCGTCGTGACGGATAATGTTTTCCCGAGTCCAGGCCACGACCTTGCCGTCTTCGGTTTTCTGGTTATCGGTAATATCTAGCATGCCGCGCATGAAAGTACGATAGGCGTCGCGTCCGGCTTCGACCCATGCGTTGCGGTCCACCCGAGGATCGGGTAAACGGTGAGCATAGAATCCACCTTTCGCCCCCTCAGGGACGATGACGGCGTTCTTGGTCTGTTGGGTTTGCACTAACGACAGCACTTCGCTGCGGAAATCCTCTCGCCGATCCGACCAGCGAAGACCACCGCGCGCAATCGCACCAAATCTAAAGTGCACTCCCGAGACCTGGGGGGAATGAACCCAGATTTCGTGCATGGGCCGTGGCTCGGGGGCAAACGGGATACGCTGCGGTGCGAGTTTGAAACTCAGCCATGCGTGGCCGGTATAAGCGTTGGTGCGGTCGGTAGCTTGCATGACGGTCAGGTATTGCCGTAGCAATCGGTCAGCATCCAGGGTGGGTACTTGTTCTAACCGTTCATGAAGCTTCTCGACGATGTCTTCAAGTTTGGCTTTTCGTTTCTCGGATGCCGCGCCATCGGTTTCGCTTCCGACGTCGGACAGGTCGGGCGAAAATCTCGTTTCGAAGTATTCAACTAATCCGGCAGTAATGCCCGGGTTGTCCAGCAGTACTTCAGCCATAAATTGCAACGAGGTGGGTACTTGCAGTTGGCGTAGGTAGTGACCATACGACCGCAAGACCGCAACCATCTGCGGGTCAATGCCTTGGTGCAGCACCAGTTTATTGAAGGCATCAGCAGAAATTTCCCCGGAGATGGCCGTTGCGACGGTATCCTCCAGCAGTGTTTTGACACTGGAGAGATTCACTTCTTCATTAGCCAGCAGTCCGACGTCGTAGAGGTAGTACGTGTGACCGTTTCGAGGGCTGATACGGAAGGGGTATTCGTCAGTTACCCGCACGCCAAGCTCTCCCAAAATCGGCATCAGCGTGGTCAGCGTGATGGGCCGAGTGGAATATACTTTCATCCTGGCCCCATTTTCGGTGGGATCCAGATAAATCGTCGGCCGGTTTTCATCGAGGGCCGTCAATCGCGAGATGTCTTCCATCGCGTCATCGATTTCAAACCGGACACGATAGTTTGGCGGGAATGCCTCGTCCCAGACCTGGGCAGCCTCGACGCCCGAGTCCTCGCCAAACACAGCGACCGCCTGAATATCCACGCCCTCTTTCCAGGACCGGACGGCCATGACGAGGTCTCTTTCGATCTGCTCGGGGTCTACCGTGTCGTACCCTTCCCAATCTTGTGGGAGCTGAATACGATAAAACACCCGCGCCAGGACAGACTCGTCAATGGAGACACTGAAATCTAAGGATTCGGCGTCGAGATGATCAACCAGCACCTCCTGGATACGCAACCGTACTGACGTGTTGTAGCGGTCCCGAGGTAACAGCACCATGGCCGTCATGAAACGACCATAGATATCCGGCCGAAGAAAAAGCTTCGTTCTGCGTCGCTCCCCCAACGCTAAGATACCCAGCATAGTATCCAGCAGCTCCTGGGCATCCATCTGCAGCATCTCGTCGCGCGGATACCGTTCCAATTCGAACTTCAACGCAGTACCGGAGTGCGATTGTGGATCAAATCCGGCCTCAGTTCGAACCTTCTCAGCAAGTTCACGCGCATACGGAACCTGTTCGATCGGTGCCAGACTCAGAGTTGGACGCCACAATCCAATAAACCGTCGTTCGCCGACCACTTCACCGTCAGCGGCGTAGACTTTCGCGGCGATGAAGTCCATGTATGCATTGCGATATACCCGTGACCGAGAATTGGTTTTGGTAATGATCAACGGCTGCGGCTTATCAATCTGCTGCTGGCCGAGCTCGGTCAATGGTTGCTCGCGGGATGTCTGCTCGCGCAGAACCCCTAGGCCAGTTTCGGGTTTGGCGTCAAGGAATTGTTCGCCGCGCTCATTGGTGGCCAGATCGTATTCGCGGTACCCAAGAAACACAAAGTTATCGTCGCGCATCCATTCCAACAGCTGAGCGGCTTGCTCAACTCCGCGAGCGCTAGCGGGACTTTCGTTGCGTAGCGCGTCCGCGGCCTGGTCGGCAGCGTCTTTGAGTAGACCAAAGTCCTCGTGTGCCGCTCGAGCATCCGCGAGTGAAGCATAGACAGCTTGTTCAATTCGCTCGGCTTGATCCGCATCCAAGGGGACGGCCGTCTGGATTGAGATCCACGACTGTACTTGAGAGTGATAACCGTCGGGGGACTCAGGAACTTGCTCCAAGGGCGTGGCTTGATCTCCCGAAATTCGAGGCCGGTGAGCAGGCAGTTCAAAAATATCCGTGAGTCGTCCATCGTCATCAGAGTGTTGTGCAACAACAATTGGATGAACGATCACTGAGATGGGGACGTCCAATTTGTGGAGCTCGGCAGATACCGAATCCACCAAGTACCGAATATCCGGGTGGACGACCTGCACCGTGGCATATCGGGCTGCGCGAGTGACGGCGATAGACGGCTTGCCGGCGGCTTTCACCGCAAGTTCCAGATGCGACTGAACCATGGCGGCCCGACCCTTTTCACCCAGCACACGCTGGTCTTCGGCACCGACGTGCCGGAAATAGGCCTGAGTCAATTCCTCAGTAGCTTCCACCGGGCGGTCAGTGGACGGCGCTGTCCACAACGGATCATTCGCGGGCATCATGCATCTTTCTGTCGAGGAAAATACCTGTCGGCGACCCCATTGCCGCCATTCATCACCTTATCTTCCAAGTCGGTGTGACAACAGGGTTGAAAGACAAGAGTGTCGCGCGCACCTACTGGCCACGTCCAACACGCTGTTTCACCTGTGCCACCACACTTCGAAGCGACCATCGCGGCCTCACGCGATCGATCGTCTTCTGGCGCGGAGGCGCCCCAGCTGCCGCGGGTCGACACGATTCCAGGACCCGTCTGATAGCTAGGCGGACCTCGGTTTTTGGTGCTCGTTCGGCGAGAGCTTTGCCTTCGAATAGCGCGGCGGCGATCGTTTCAGGCGCCCAGGGAATGAAATGTTGGAGCGCCGCTTGTGGTCCAAAGCGCTCCCAGACCGTGGTCAATTGTCGTTTCGGTCCTACGCCAGAGGTTGCGCCGGTAACCTTATTAATCACCGGCACCACCTGTTGAGCGCTGATTTCGGTCAGCTGTTCTAGGCCTTTCATGAACCGGCCAAGACCGACGGGATCACCGGTGCCGACGGCCACGATAGTATCTGCTGTTTTCACGGCGCTGAGCGTTGTAGCGTTGCGCTGCGGAGCTGGAATATCAAAGCTGAGCTCTTCGTCCTCCTCGAGGCCAAATCCACAATCGATGACAATGTGATCCCAGCCGGTTCGCGCGGTGTCTAATAGGTGTTCCCATGCTGCTGTGCGAAGTTGCGGCCAGCGTTCGGATCGGGTTAGGCCGGTGATTACGTCAAACTCTGCACGCTGGGCGTTCACGGTTTGAACATAATTACCGAGGTCAACGGCAGAGGCGCCGCGATGTTCGATCGCTCGGCATGCTTGCGCGATCGCCGCGGTATCATCAAGCATCCCTAGATGCACCGCTACCGCTGCGCCATAGGTGTTGGCGTCAATAAGGAGGGTCTGATGTCCTTCGAGTGCAGATTCCACGGCGAGATTGACGGCGACTGTGGTGACACCGGGGGCGCCTACTGGACCCCATACAGCGGTAATAGACCCGCGTTCCGGTGCCTGGTCCATCAGAGTTGTCGCATCCTCCTCGTTGATCACTAGCTTTTCAGCAGCAACCAGGTACTCAGAAGAGCTGACGTCATGAGGCGTATAAACATCTTCTTGCGGCTTATCAGTCCGGGGTGTGTCACTCAGTGGCGGGGCGGATGATTCCTCGGGTTTCGGAATATCACGGGCTGGATCATAGGGCGCAGCCCGACGCCCAGACCGTCGCTGGGCTGGCGTATCAGGGTCAAGTTGCTCCAAAATTTCAAGGTCCCGAGGAGTGAATGCACTCAGCGGATCCGCTTGTTGTTCAGATTCCTGGTGAACACTGTGGAGCCATTCGACCAGCTCCGACCCGATCGACGTTGGTGACGCTACAGGTATTCCCAGTTTACTGAGCCGCTGTCGGTCCTCAACCACATCTGAGATTGCTGCTACTTTAGGTCCATGGCCTTGCATATTCAGTACTTGTTGTAGGGTTTCTAGGCCCACGAGTTCGAAGTCATCGGCGATCAGCACGATATCCACTAACCCCGAACGTGCTATTGCCATTAGTTCCGCAAAAACATGACAACGGTGCGTTATGGTCACTGAGGATTGGGTCGCCTCGATCGGAGTGACATGGTCAAAACGTGGGTTAATCGTCGTGGCGACGCTCAACTCGGTCATGACACTCATTCCCCAACGGTCGCTGGAACCAGTGATATTTTGGCCTCATTGGCCTGTGCGTCCAGCACGGGCGGGACCGCGTCTTGGGACAGCATGAGATACACCGTGGTGGTATTTGCCGCAGCGAAGGCCGAGGAGTTCTCGTCCGTACCAGTCACTTCAGCATTCGAAATCATCTTCTTCGGTTCATCGTATCCGCGACCGTCCTCGCTTGCGGCAGCGACCCACACGTCGACTCGTGAGCCGGTAGTTACCGCAGCGGGCATATCATCCACCACCCGTATACCTACTTGTTGCCGACCGTCTGGATCAGTTTCGGTCACTTGCCGCTGGGCTAGGAGTTCACCCTGCAAGATCGTTGAGGTAACAAGAAACTCTGGGGGTAATTCCTGATCTGCGAGCCAGTAATTGTCAGACGACTCTGACATACTCGCCTGAACTACGTGGAAATCTTCCGCACTAACCTTCGCCCCAGGGACAATGTCGTCGGAGGCGGCCCAATACCCCTGGCGTTCGTCAATGGATTGGACAAGTGTGACGACACCTGCCACTGACAACGTCACGAGAAGGACACCAATGATAAGTCGCGGATCTCGCCAGCCAGGTGGACGAATGCGCCGTGCTTGCGTGGGTGTATCGTTCATGCATATTCCTTTGTGGTAATTCCAACAATCTACTGTGACGCATCGTCACGAAGAACAAAAGAGCTGATTGCCTAGCTGTGGAAAACCTCAACATGTCAGGGTGATGAGCTACGCATGATCCACAGAATGATATTTGTGAACGTCCCACATCTGAAGTATCCTAAGACCATCAAATGTAATCAAATTACCGCATATTAGGAGCTGTAGTGCCTCGATTTTTGACACTGACGGATGTTGCAGAAGAGCTCCAAATCTCGACCGCTGCGGTCCGCACGATGGTGCTAAAAGGTGAGCTCGAAGCTTTTCAAATCGGTGGCCGCGGTCAATGGCGTATCGATTCTGAAAAGTTCGAAGAATTCATCGAACAACTCCACCAGGAGCAGCGCCAACGCGTGCAAGAAGAACAGCAACAGACTGAGCAGCATCAGTAACAGTTGGCACTCTAGAGATCGTCGAACCCCATCGGCGAAGCTCGGACTAATTGAATTGCATCAAATGGGACAATCCTTGTCCCTCGCAATGTAGCTTTTCGACGAAATTCATCGCGGGCATGCAGCGCCACGTCGAGATGATCCTGCCCGACCCGGTCAATTGTTCCTTCTGCCAAAGTATGACCATGCCGGGCGATGATGTGAACTGGCTCCCGTCGTCGCGCCAGCATACGGTACACCGCACCCAACTTCGGGCCTGCTTGAAGAGGTCGCCTCGGAACGAGAGCACGTCGTAGCTCGGCATCAACACTGACGATTGCGTCGCGAGGGATCAGCACCGCCCCCGCATCATCAACGCCACCCACCCACACCGGTCCGACAGATTTCAACAGAATTGGTTGGTGCTGTCCGTCACGGAGCACCAACCGCACACGCTGCTCGAGGGCCGCACGGAGCCGATCCATGAGGGTCAGCTCCGCCCACATGCCCCGAGTAAGTTCAGCTGCGTCCTGCTCCACAGCTTGCCACTGCCCGAATTCCAATTGACCCTCAAGATCGGCAAACAAGTCGTTCCATCGCATGGGAATACTTTAGGCCGTTCCGACACCGAATCTCATCACCTGAGACGCGCTGACCCAGAAACTTCGAAAGTTCACGTGTCGCCGTCACCGAGAACATGAACAGACCAAAGGAAATGAAAATTCATCAAAATACATCATTGACAATCAAAAGATCTCAATGTAAAACTGATGTCATCGTTGATCACTTGATTCTCAGGAGAGAGCATGACAGGTCGTCGCTCAAAGACAGCCCAGGCCCGTATCGCGGTTGAAGATATTCTTCTCACTCTTCTCGGACTGGGTGCGGGGCCCCTGCTGTGGTGGATGGGACAGCTATGGCAGCAGCTTCCCACGGCGTCGTCAACGCAAACACTTGAATACTGGATCGCATTGATATGTGGTCTCCTTGGTGGAGCCCTGTGCGTGATGTGGACCGTCTTCTTGCTCGCAGGGTTAGCGCTTGTTGTAGGACTAAAGACCCGCAGTACCGTTCTGACGTACTGGGCTGAAGTGTTTACTCCAAAATTACTGCGGCGACTCATTATAGCGATCATCGGAACACAACTTGCTGTTACCTCGCAGGCAGTCGCTGCTCCACACGCGGAGGAAACACACAGCCCCACACCCGTTGAGCAACAGGAACCCTTTATGCCTTACGTCCATGACCCATCGACGCATGCGCCTGAAGCTACGGCCACCTCAACTTCGGCACCTAGCGCACGGCCAACCACGCCAAACCCCAGCCGTACGTCTGCTACCCCATCGTCGCGGACGCCGACGGCCTCTTCAACACCGACGCACGAACCGCGGCAACAGAGTGAAGTCACGGTAAATCCTCAGCCGTCTGTCCCAGCTGAGACGGCCAAGCCCCTGACCCCCACACCTCGCCATACGTCGACCGTCGAAATTGAGGATGGGCCTCGTGCAAATGCTCATTCAGCGGCACCGGAGCCGGGGGAAAATTTTGTACCACAGCAGCCGATCCCTTCCCCGTATGTCGCGGCTCCAAACCAGTCTCGAACGAACGAAGACCCCACGGTAGTAGTCAAAGCTGGTGATTGCCTATGGGATATCGCGCATCACGAGTTAGGAGCCGATGCCACGCTGTTTCAAATCGACCAACGATGGCGCCAATGGTGGCGCTATAACCAGAACACCATTGGAGACGATCCCCATGTCCTACAACCAGGAACTGTTCTGCAGTCTCCACCATTTACTGAATAACCCCACCACATCTTGTGAAGGAAATTTAGATGTCATCAGCATTCTCGTCATCAGCTCGCACAGTAGACTCCCACGCCACAACAAATTCAGAGATCTCGTCTCGAGCCACACCCGCAAATAACACAACACGTTTAGCGATCAATTCTGCTGCGACCTCGCCGGCAACGGATATTCGTCCTGCGGCACGATTCAATTCCATCGCCCTGGATCCACGAGAAGAATTCGAGCCCGTGAATGATCCTGACATTCAGGTGGGCCAATCTAATGTTTTTCGGTTCCCGAGAATTCCACGGGAACGACCCGTCGACAAACGACAGCTCAAATTGAAGGCCGATATCAAGAGGATGACCCAGAGCATCGGTTCGGCTTTCATCGAAGCGGAACTGGGGATTCGACCTTTTGCTCAACTTGCCTCATGGTTAGAGCACGAGTTATTCCACAAGCTCCAGCCTAGGGTCCATTATCAGGCGCACGGCCATTATCAGGCGGCTCGGCGTGGGGAACCGGATTCACGGAAGGTCCCGTCAATCAAAACCATCGGTGTTCGGGCTGCGATGCAGCGCAATGGCGAGTGGGAAAGTTCTATGACCATTCGCATTGGCAACCGCGCCCGCGCTATCGCAATGCGCTTGCAACTACATCGCGAGCGATGGCGCGTTATTGCGTTGGAAGTTGGTTAGGAGTCCCGACGAGCTTTCTTGGCAGCTTTACGTGCTTCACGCTCTTCAGCTTTACGCTCCGCCTTGGATTTCTGAGGCGTTTTTACTCGCTGACCGTCAGCTGCCCGAGTTTGAGTCGTCGTAGCCCCAGGCGCGGCCGCGGACGGGCCAGAATATTGCAGCGGCTGTTGCTGCTGACGATTTCCAAAATTCGCGATTTGGGAAAAATCAGCCGCCACACCGGGCATCTGCGAACCAACTTTGACTTCAGGTTTCCGCAACTTGAGGTGAAACAGTTTATACACGGTTTCTTCGCGGATGGCCTGCATCATCGACTGGAACATCGTGTGACCTTCACGCTGATACTCAACCAGCGGGTCACGCTGTGCCATGGCACGCAGCCCAACGCCTTCGCGCAGATAGTCCATCTCGTATAGGTGTTCTTGCCACTTTTGACCGATGGTCTCCAACAGCACGCGGCGCTCGAGCTCGCGCAGCTGTTCCGCGCCGATTTCCTCCTCGCGCAGTCCGTACAGCACTTTTGCATCGGACACGAGTTCGCGCTTGAGTTCGGCAGGTCTCAGAGTGTCTAGCGGGCCAAGCTCTTGTTCAATATCTTCTTGTGATAACGACACCGGATACAAGGCTTTGAGGTTTTGCCATAGCTGATCCGCATCGAGTTCTTCGTTTTTGTCGAGCATGTACGCTTCGTCAACGATTGCGGAAATCGAGTCCTCGATAAACTCATGAATTCGCGTCTCTAGGTCTTCGCCTTCGAGGATCTGACGCCGGTCGGCATAAATTGCCTCGCGCTGGGAGTTCATGACCTGGTCGTACTTCAGGACATCCTTACGCTGCTGGGTATTGCGTTCCTCAACGGTAGCCTGGGCCCGTTCGATGGCCTTTGTTACCATCTTGGCTTCAAGTGGCATATCGTCAGGATAGTTACTCATGCTCATCACGCGTTGCGCCATACCCGCGTTGAACAGTCGCAACAGATCGTCGGTCATCGACAAGTAGAACCGCGATTCGCCGGGGTCGCCTTGCCGCCCAGAACGTCCACGTAGCTGATTGTCGATACGGCGTGATTCGTGACGCTCGGTGCCCAGCACGTACAGACCACCAGCGGCCTTGACCGCTTCACGTTCCTCTTCACTTTCGGCCTGCGCCTTAGCGAAGACTTCCGACCATACGGCCTCGTATTCCTCGGCGTCCTCTTCGGGGTCTAAGCCTCGACGATTCATTTCTGCTACAGCGGCAAACTCCGCGTTGCCACCCAAAATAATGTCGGTACCACGACCGGCCATATTCGTCGCCACGGTCACCGCACCAAGACGCCCGGCCTCCGCAATAATGGCGGCTTCACGAGCATAGTTCTTCGCGTTGAGCACCTCGTGTTTAACGCCTGCCTTGGCCAGCAACTTTGAGACCAGTTCGGATTTCTCAATCGACGTGGTACCTATCAGAATCGGCTGACCAGTTTTATGGCGTTCAACAACGTCTTCGACGACCGCAGCAAATTTACCTTTCTCGTTTTTATAGACGAGATCTTGCCGGTCGACACGTTGAACTTCTTTATGGGTCGGAATAGGCACCACAGTCAAGTTATAGGTGGACATAAATTCGCCGGCTTCGGTTTCTGCGGTACCGGTCATGCCCGATAACTTGTCATACTTGCGGAAGTAGTTCTGCAGCGTGACAGAGGCCAGGGTCTGGTTTTCTGGCTTTACTTTTACTTTTTCTTTGGCTTCGATGGCCTGATGCAAGCCATCAGACAAACGGCGTCCCGGCAGCATACGGCCGGTGTGCTCATCGACGATACGAACTTCACCGTCGATGATTTCGTATTCCCGGCCCCGCAAGAACAGTTCTTTGGCACGAATCGCGTTATTTAGGTGGCCGATGAGTGGCGTATTGGCTGACTCATAGAGGTTATCAATCCCTAGCCAATCTTCCACCTTATCGATACCGGACTCTAGGACCGAAACGGTGCGCTTCTTCTCGTCGATTTCATAATCGACGTCGCGTTTGAGTCGCGGTGCTAGCGAGGCAAATTGAGAGTACCAACCCGAGACGCCGCCTTGAGCCGGCCCCGAGATGATCAACGGTGTACGCGCCTCATCAATGAGGATCGAGTCGATCTCGTCGACGATGGCAAACCCGTGACCACGCTGAACCATGCTGTCTTTACTCATGACCATGTTGTCACGCAAGTAATCGAAGCCGAACTCATTATTTGTTCCGTACGTGATGTCAGCGTCGTATTGCGCTTTGCGTTCCGACGGCTGTTGGCCCGATTTGATCACACCCGTCGTCATGCCTAGGAAACGGAAGATACGACCCATCAGCTCGGACTGGTATTCAGCAAGATAATCGTTGACCGTCACGATATGAACGGGATCTTTGGTCAACGCATTGAGATAGGCCGGTGCGGTTGCGACCAAGGTTTTACCTTCACCGGTTTTCATCTCGGCGATCATGCCCTCGTGCAGTGCAGCTCCACCCATGAGCTGCACATCGAAATGGCGCAGCCCAACGGTACGGGACGCTGCCTCACGAACCGCGGCGAACGCTTCTGGCAGTAAGGTGTCCAGACTGGTCCCGTCGGCGAGTTGGTCCTTGAACGTATCGGTTTCGGCACGTAGCTCAGCATCGGTGAGGTTTTTGAAATCGTCTTCGACAGAGTTCACGGCGTCTGCATACTGGCGCAGACGCTTCAGAGTGCGTTTCTCGCCGGTTCGCAAAATCCGTTCAATGAAAGATGCCACGTGTGTTGTACTCCCGAATCTCTTCCTGGGTCAGGTTTAGCGTAGACCCTCTTGACAGTCTACGCCGCAAGCCTTCGTGGATACCAAATCTCGAAGGCGTTGACAAACATAATGCCCCACGTTGTATAGCGGGGCATTATGTTTTAGCAGCCAGCTTTAGGCTTCAGCTTGACGATAATCGCGAACAGTTTCAGTTTCTTCGTCACCCATGGCGATCACACCGTAGGACCAACCACGACGACGGTAAGCAACCGAAGGTAGGTCGGTCTCTTCGTCAATAAACAGGTAAAAGTCGTGACCGACCAATTCCATGTTGTCGATGGCATCGTCGAGTGTCATCTTCTGGGTGGGGAAGACCTTGCGGCGAATCGTGACGGGAACTTCACCGTTTTGATTCAACCGTTCTTCTTCAGCTTGTTCTTTTGCTTCGGCAGCCTGCTGCTCTAGGACTTCTTCGACCAACGAGACGTCCGAGGGTACCGGCGAGAAGTTTTGAGTGATTTCTTGGACTGACGGGCGACGTCGTCCACCTTTGGCACGTTCACGCAGCCGACGCAGGCGTTCTTGCAGCCGGGCGAAAGCGTGGTCAAAAGCAAGCTGTTTGTCGTTATCGTTCGCTTCGGCGCGAACTACATTTCGAGGTGAATGCAAGGTGAGCTCAGCTGTTACCAACCCTGTAGCACCGGTGTGCGATTCACGAGAAACGAGCTTGACCTCCAGACGCTGCGCTTGTTCGGTCAAAGATGAGATCTTGTCGAATTTTTCTTCGACGTATGAGCGAAAGTCATCCGTGAGATCTGTATCGCGGGCCAGGTAATTGATGTCTAATGCCATCAAATCCTCCTCGTGTCCAATGTGCAATAAAGTCAGCGGCGAAACAACTAAACTCCCGTCGTATTGCCCGCCGCCTCCGCTGGTCACATCAATGGTACCTGGTGTCGGCCTCCGAAAGAGATATTGGTCTCAGCGTTCCTGCCGAGGGCTAGTTATTTCTGCCATGCGCAAAGCCTATCCTGCTAGCTGCGCGGCATGACGGCAGACAAGACGACCGCAGCGGCCACGTCGAATCCTGCCGCTTGCAACGTCCTGGTTGCCCCCGCCAGCGTGGCACCGGTAGTCAGCACGTCATCCACGAGGATGACCGGTTCAGCGGGAGGCCGGTGCCGTCGAGCCAGGCGAAACTTGTGTGCCGAACCCGCTCTACGGGCTCTCACGCCGGTCCCATGATGCGACGCTCGAGCAAAAATATGCCGTCGAGTTTTCAACAAACCGGCATCGTAGTGAAGTCCGGCAGGTGAGCGGCGCGGCAGCATGGTCGTCACCGGGTTGTAGCCGCGCTTTCGGATGCTGTTTCCAGACGCCGGGATGGGCACCAGTCGATAGTAGGGCGCACCACTGAGCTCCGCGGCGTGTTGTACGGTACGAAACATGATGGGTCGAAATGCGCCGGCCAGCTTGATCCGCTGATGGTCCTTATAGTTCAAAATGATGTTCGCCATCTGCGGGGTGTAGTACGACGCCGCAAAAACCGGTAGCGCCTGGCCGGTGACGAGATCCAAGGGTAAGGATTCGGCAAAATCCTGGGCTTGGATGATTTGCCGGGTGTGGTCTTTCAGCAGTTCGGTACAGCGTGAGCATAAGTGATAGGTTTCAGCGTCGGCCCACACACATAAGGCGCAAGGGTTGGGCAACACAAGATTGGTCATGCCACGCCAAGCTTGCCCGATGCGTTGAGCGGCCGGAGAGGTGATCGCCGTGTCCAAATGCTGCAGTAAGGTCATGGACTCAGTCTGCCTGTGCCCGCGTCGTCGTTGGGGTGGGGCGTGCCAGAATGTGGAAAACTAGCCCGGATACGATAATTGGGTTGGGGTTTCGGGCTGTGCGCGCCAGTTATTGCCCACGCGCAGGTAGACGTTATCTTCAGTTTCCGCGTAGACGTTACCCGCGCCCGCTGAAAAGTTCGTCATGCCCAACATCGGCTTGAAGTTGACCGATGGACCGCTAAAGCCGATCAGTTCCAACTCGACCCGCTCGCGCGATGAAACTTGGCCGGCCAAAATCTCCGCCGTCGAGTACCAGGTCACCTGATTTGGTGGTTCGTCGGTTTGGAGCCGAAACGTATTACCCAGGGCCTGGGGCTGGCTGTTTTCGTCGCGGATAACTCCGGCGATGTAAAGCCGTCCGGGCCCGTCATCGGGACGGACCACGAGCGCGGCTCGGGTTCCTTCGGGTGAAATGCGCAGCGCGATAATCTGTTCGTCGCGACCAGACCACGGGTGCATAATTTCCAAGACCTGATCGTTGCGATGGGTATTGGTTGCGATGATCGTGTTGCCATCCGTCACCGTGAAAACCCAACCGTGCACGTCCAGCGAGGGGTCAACGAGCTCCGTTCCGGTGGCGATTTCATACGACTGGCCGGTGTCGTTGGCGACGTAGAGGGTGTCGCGATCGCTGTTGAGAAACGCTGCGGTATCGCGGGCGCGGTTGATCGTCGGGGACGTGGGTTCTAGGTTCGCGACGTTGGGGAAACCCGACAGCGGACTGGTGCTGTTGGCTTCGTAGCTGACCAACTGATCCGTTTCGGGGTCGACCCCGATCTGCGTGTTGCCGGTGCTCACGGTGCTATCCGCGGGCTCGAAGCCTTCTGGTGGGTCATCAAAGGATATCGTCGATCGCTCGCGGGTTACCGCAAGATCCGACACGCCCGGATACCGTTGCAATGTCAGTTCAAGCTGTTGCATCATGCGATGCTGACCCAGACTCGAGGTGTTATGAAACGTCTCGTCGGTGAAATCGACCTGAGCGGTGCCGCTGGTCACCGCTACGGTGTCGCGGTAAAGCTCTGCATCGGCCGGAAATGCGGTGACGACGGCGCCTTCGAGATACTCGGCCGGGCCGTCAAGCAGGGCGTTGACGATGGTGGTCGGTTGATCCGGGGTGTTGAGCATCCAGCGGACATCCGGTACGACATACTCATACGTGGGGTCATAGAAGTACAGCGTCTGGGTATTGAACAGCGCGCGGAATTGCGCGGCGTCGAGGTGTATCCCGTCGGGCAGTTCATCGATCCGCCACTGCCCATCGACCTGGGTGAGCCGGAAATCGACGTCTCGGGTGGCACCGTCATCGGCGACTTCTAACACTCCGGCGTCATCCAGGGAACCCACTTCGGCAAGTTCGACGGTGTACTGGTCGCCACCGGTCGCGTCAACGATGGGCCGCCCGTTGTAAATGGTGGTCTGGGCCGAGGGGTCCCACTCCTCCGCCGCTGATTCGGTCAAAAACTCCCGGGCCGTCGAAAAATCGCCCTGGATCCCGGTCGCGGCCAAAATAAATCCGTTGATGATCGAGGTCGGTGTCGCGTCATTCGCCGGGCCGGCAGGGTTAAAGGTGTAGGCCACGTCGCGGTTAATATCAGCCTGCGGATCAGACTCTCCCACCTGCCCAGACTCGGGAATACTGGCGCAACCGGTGACGATGAGTGCTAGGACGACGACGAGCAGGTTGAGGTAGCGCGTCGAGGTCATGACGACTCGCTCTTGGGCTGGTAGAGGTGTTGCTCGGTGATGCGGTTGAACACGTCGGCCTGTGCTGCTTCGTTCGCACTGACATCGACCTCTCGAGGCGCCATGCGTTTCGCCCGATCATATTCAGGTGGCAGTTCTAACGGTGCGGCACCCGAGACAACGGTACCTGAAATTCGTGGCAGGGTGACACGAAAGGCCGAGCCCTGATCAGTCTTGCCCCAAGCTTCGATGGTTCCGTTGTGCAGCCGGGTATCTTCAACGGCGATGGCCAATCCAAGGCCGGACCCACCAGTGGTGCGGGTACGTGCGGGATCGGCGCGCCAGAAGCGGTCAAAGACGCGCTCGAGTTGTTCCTCGGTCATGCCCATCCCGTGGTCCCGGACAACGATTGACACAACGGTGTCGTCGCCTTCCAGGATGATATCAACGGGTTTCGACTCGCCGTGTTCAATCGCGTTATTGACCAGGTTGCGCAGAATGCGTTCGATGCGTCGCGGATCGACTTCAGCCGTAAACGACTCGCCCTTGGCCACAACCGACAATTGGGTTTCGGTTTTGTCGGCGAGCGGTTGGGCGGTGAGCGCCACATCGGCGGCCAGGTGCAACAGGTCGGTCTTTTCAACCGCAACTTCGGCCACCCCGGCGTCAAACCGGGAGATTTCCAGCAGGTCTTCCAACAACGCTTGGAATCGTTCGACCTGGTGGTGCATGAGTTCCGTCGAACGGCGCAGCACCGGGTCCAATTCGTCGCGCGAGTCGTACAGCACTTCGGATGCCATGGCCACCGTCGTCAATGGCGTGCGTAACTCGTGGGACACGTCGGATACGAAGCGTTGTTGAATTTGGGATAGGTCCGCCAGCTGGGTGATCTGGTCCTGAATATTGTCGGCCATTTTATTAAATGACTCAGATAGCGACCCGATTTCGTCGGTGCGTTTGACGTCCATGCGTACCGAGAGGTCTCCAGACGATAGCCATTCAGCGGTTTGGGCGGCCTGTTGAATAGGTTTGCCGACCGACCGAGTCACCCACAGCGCAATCCCGATGTTCATAAACACCAGCACGACGCCGGCGACCAGCAAGATATTCATGAGGTAATCGATGGTGGCCTGAACATCCGACAGGTCGTAAATAAAGTACAGCGCGTAGTAACTGCCCGGTGGGAGCACCACTTGGGTCCCAAACGCGAGGCCGGGTTGGGTGGAGCCGGCATCGGGCAGCGAGATGGACTGATAGTAGATCCCGTTACCCGATGCTACTTGTTCGGCCAGTTCGTCGGTGATCAGTTGTTCGGTTGCGCCGCCTGAACTCATCGAGCCCACGTAAAGCGTGTCGTCTTCTTCGAGCGGCACCAGCAAAAAGTCGCGGGCAAAGGCCGTGTCGTCCGTGGTGAGTTGTCGCAGGGTGTCGGCGACCAGGGACGTGGTGGAATCTTCGTCGGCGGTCGCCGCGTTTTCAAACACCTGTCGGGTTTGTTGCAGCGCGTGGTTCGCTTCGGCTTGGACCTGGTTAAACCGCGACTGAAACAATCCGCTGGTGATCTGCTGGGTCAAAAAGAACGCCAAAAACAGCGAACCGATAATCGTTGCTGCCGCTGCGATGACCGCCGTGCGCAGCGCCATCGATGAGTCCCAGCGCCACAGAAATCTGCGCCGGGCACGATTGAGCATGCGCTTGAAGCGGGTGAACCATGACGGTTTCGTGTCCTGCGTGGGGTCTTCAGCGGGGGTTGCAACGTCGGTGGACATGATCAGCCGGCTTTATATCCGACCCCGCGCACGGTAAGTACCACTTCTGGATTATCGGGGTCTTTTTCTACTTTAGCGCGTAGACGCTGGACGTGGACGTTGACCAGGCGCGCGTCGCCCTGGTGACGATAGCCCCAGATCTCTTCCAGCAACTCTTCCCGGGTGAGCACTTGTCCGGGACGGCGTGCCAGCTCGACCAGCAGATCAAACTCAAGCGGGGTCAGGTTCAGACTCTCGCCATCGCGAGTAACCTCGTGGCCGGCGACGTCGATGGTCAGGTCAGCGATCTGCAGGGTTTCAGGTTCGCGGCTGTCGGTCTCCCGCAACCGTGCCCGAACGCGGGCGACCAATTCGGCGGGTTTGAACGGTTTGGGCACGTAATCATCGGCGCCGGCTTCGAGTCCACGAACCACGTCGGCGGTTTCCGACTTGGCGGTTAACATGACGACGGGGGTATCCGATTCCTTACGCAACTCGCGCAGGATTTCAATGCCATCCTTGCCCGGAAGCATGAGATCTAGCAGCACCAGATCCGGTCGGACGCTGCGATACATGTCGTTGGCTTCGTTACCGTCATAACAGAAATAGGTCTCAAACCCGTCGTTATTTAACACGATACCGATCATTTCGGCCAACGCTTCGTCGTCGTCAACCACTAGAATTTTGGTCTTCAACCGTTTTCCTTCCCGAGCAACTGGCAGATGAATTCCCGTCCTAAAGCATACCGGACAACTCACCGTAACCGGTTTCATACTGGCATTTAAGGTCACCGCGTCAAAATTGCTGGTTGAAGTACATCAACCATGGTTAGAATCTGTCATATTGCGAAACTGACTTGTTCAGACCAGACTGTCCGCGTTTTTCACAGTGTATGAGGAGCCCATGTCCCATTACGGTCCATCCAGTCCCCCTCCCGAACGACGGGGACCGCATCAGCCGGGCTCATATGGTTGGAGTTCGCAAGGTGGGCAGCCCATGCCCCCGCAGTACGGTGGGCAATCGCCGTACATGGCGGCTACCCAGCCCGGGACCATCCCGCTGCGACCCATGACGCTGGGCGATTACTTTTCGTCGATGTTTGCCAACATCCGCAACTCTCCGGGGTTGTTTTTCGGTGCCGCGCTTATTTTCGGTTCGGTCGCCGCAATTCTGAGTGCCACCGGAGAATTCTTCCTCCTGCGCTCGCTGGGCACCTCAGCCCTGGACCCCTATGCTGATTTCGACGAAGTCTTCGGTGGGTTGGGGCTCGGGTTCTTCGGCGCAACGATGCTCTCGCAGTTGGTCATGCTATTAGGCCAGACTTTCAACTGGGGCATGTATTCGGCGATGGTCGCCCGCGGAGCCATCGGGATGAAAACTTCGCTGAGCCAAGGGTTTCGACTCCTGCGCGGCCAATGGGGCAAACTCATCGGGTTCATCGCGCTGTTGATTCTCGCCGTCATCGTGGTCTGGCTTGTCGCTATCCTGTTGCTATTTCTGGTGGGCGCGGTAGCGTTTTCCGGCGGCGAACCCCAGTCCGGTGTCGGTGTCGTAGCGACCCTTCTCGGGTTTTTCGTCGCCTTCGTGGCGCCAATGCTGGCCGGGCTGTACTTTGCGATGCGCTGGTATTTGGTCATTCCGGCCATGATTATCGAAGACATTGGCGTATTTGCCGCACTGCGTCGCTCGTGGTTCTTGACCCGCGGATACTTCTGGCGGACCCTGGGTATTGTCCTGCTGTTTGCGTTAATTTTCGGGTTTGTGGCGACCGTTATTACCGCACCGTTGAACTTCATTGGCGGCTTCATCGTGACGGCCGCTGGCACCGAGGCGCAGTTACTGGGCTCGATGTTGATCGTCAGCCTAGTCATCAGTGCGGTATCTTCCTTGGTGACGTTCATCGTCACGAATATGGCCTTACTCATTTCTATCGTCTTCTACTTTGATTACCGCTTCCGCAAAGAAGGACTCGGCATTCACTTCCAGCAGCTCGCAAGCCAGCACGCCTGGACGACGACGGACCGTTTCGATACGTCGATGGAACAGCGGCCGGGCAGCTCGGAAGAGGCCAACGATATTATCCCCGGTCGAAACACCACACCGATGACCCAACCGATACAGCCCGGCTACGACCCCGGTCAACCAGGTCAACCAGGACCGTATCCCCCACAGCAGCCGCCGTATCCCGGCCAACCTGGACCGCATCAGGGGCCATCGACTCCACCGAACCCACCGGAGTCCGGTCAATGACCATCCCCTGGACCCCGGAGGATGAGGAGGCCCGACGCCTGCTCGATGACCAAATTGATGCTTTTGACGTCGACCCGACCGCCATGACGTGGTGGGAACGCTTCATCAACTGGCTCAGCGAGGCGCTGTCACTGGACATCGACGCCACCGGCACCGGCAACGTCGTCATCCAGATCCTGCTCATCGCAGCGGTTGGCGTATTGGTGTTCTTGTTGGTGCGGTATTTCCGGCCCTCGATCGCACCGGATCGACCCTCAGGTGACGATCAGCTGGCCGACCCGACCGTGCCGGCCGAACAATACCTCTACCAAGCCCAGCAGGCCTTGGACGCCGAACAATTTGACCAGGCCTTCCTCAACGCATACCGGTTTATGGTTCGGAGCGCCGCTCAGCGACAGCTCGTCGACATTACCCCGGCCACCACCGCGACGGTGTTTGGTTGGTCGCTAGGAGCCGTGTTACCCGGATATAGTTCGGCCATCGCAGACGCCTCGACCCAGTTCAACCAGATCAGCTACGGTGGCTCCGTCCCGACCCGCGAGGCTACTGTGGCCATGCTGCGCCTGGCCCGTGACGTCGCCGCCGCGCAACCACAAGCAGCAAACCACCAGCATGATCCGGCAAGGCTGATGCCTCGATGACCACATCCCGAAAAAAACTGGGACTCACCCTGCTCGTCGTGCTGGCGATCGCTGTCTGGCTGGCCATCATGATCTGGATTACGCTACAGCCCGAACGCACCGAGGGCAGTCTGGGCATCGACGACGAAATCGATAACGGTGCCGCAGCACTTACCCGCGTGCTCGAAGACCACGGCATTTCCGTCCAGCCCGCCCAATCCACCACGCAGCTGCGCTCCGAACTAGACCGCAATCCCGACGCCACCGTCGTGTTTCACGACAAATACGACGCGATGCAAACCGCCTCCTACGAGCGTCTGACAGAACTCGCGGAACTTGTCCCCGCCGATCAGCGCGTCTTCGCCGGGGTCTCGATGCCGCAACAGCAATACTTGCTCGACGGCGTGGAACACACCCGACCACTGTTTTACGAAGACCTCGTCACCGTCGAAGGCCACTGTCAACTCGACGCGGCTCAAGAGGCCGGCGATATTTCTGGCATCCGGGAGGGCGTGGTCCTAACCGCTGACGCTCAGGGGTGTTTCGGCGTCATCGACCAGGCAACGGGTGAGGAAGAGCCCGCCTATGCCTACGCCGAAACCGCAGAGGGTTCGATAATCTTCGCCGACTGGCGCATGTTATCCAACGCCGGTCTCTACAATAATGGCACGGCAACCCTGGCGCTGTGGTCGCTCGGACAGTCCGATACAGTCATTTGGTTTCAACCAAACTTCCAGTTCGACCCGGACACCGACGGACAACTTTCCCCGGTGCAACTACCAGACTGGGCTCGCATGGGACTGGTGTGGGCCGTGATCGTCACCGGGATCTTCCTGCTCTACCGTGGACGACGCACCGGCCCGGTCGTCACCGAACCCCTTCCCGCCGAAGTTCCGGCGGCAGAAACCACCGTCGGACGCGGACGCATGTACGCCAAAGCCAACCAGCACGGCCACGCGTTGGTCACCCTCCAACAGTCATCCATTGCCCGGCTGGCCCGGCTGCTGCAGCTGGGGCCGCAAGCCTCCCGGGAGGCCGTGTTGGCCGAGACTGCTCTCCAGTTGGGGTTGTCGCACGATCAGGTGCGTGCCCTGTACGCGCCGCCGGGTGAGCAGCTGACCTCGCAGCAGTTCGTCACCTGGTCCCAACAGCTACAAGACCTTGAAACTCAAGTGCGTCATCGTTACAGCGCACCGACAAAGGAGTCACCGTGAACACCAGCACTAACACGAGTACCACCGCCCGACCTGCGCTCGATGCGGTGCGCAGTGAGGTTGCCAAAGCCGTTGTCGGACAAGACCACGCCGTCACGTCACTACTCATCGGGCTCTTAGCCGAAGGACACGTCCTGTTAGAAGGGGTGCCCGGGGTGGCGAAAACCTTGCTGGTACGCAGCCTGGCCGAAGCCATGGACATGGACAACACCCGAGTGCAATTCACCCCAGACCTGATGCCTGGCGACGTAACAGGGTCTCTGATCTACGATGCTTCCACTTCCCGGTTCCAGTTTCGCGAGGGACCGGTATTTACCAACCTCATGTTGGCCGATGAGATCAACCGCACCCCGCCCAAAACCCAAGCTGCCTTATTGGAGGCGATGGAGGAACATCAAGTTTCCGTCGACGGGGATACCTATTCCCTGCCCGAACCCTTCATGGTTATCGCCACGCAAAACCCCATCGAGTTCGAAGGCACCTACCCGCTGCCGGAAGCTCAGTTGGATCGCTTCATGCTCAAAGTTAAACTCGATTTGCCCGCCCGCGACGAGGAAATCGAGATCCTGACCCGCCACGCTGCCGGATTCCGTCCCACAGCTCTGACCGAAGCGGGATTACAGGCCGTGGCCGACCAGCACACTATCGCTGCGGCCCGCGCCGAGATCGCCAAGGTTCGAACCTCTCCAGAGGTGCTGGCCTATATCGTCGATCTGGTCCAGGCCACCCGGACGTCCCCGTCGTTCCAAGCCGGCGTTTCCCCACGTGGTTCGACCGCGCTGATGAAAACCGCCAAAGCCTGGGCCTGGCTGTTGGGCCGGGAGTTTATTACTCCCGACGACGTACAAGCACTCGTACTGCCCTGCTTACGTCATCGCGTGTCGTTGCGTCCGGAAGCCGAAATGGATGGCGTCAGCATCGATCAGGTCCTATCCGGTTTGATCGCCACGGTCCCGGTTCCACGCTGATGTTCATCACGTATCGTTTTGTGCTGTTAGCCATCATCGGGTTCATTCCGATGGTGTTGTGGCCCGGCTGGGGCACCGTGTTTATCCTGCTGGGGATCCTCGCACTCATCCTGTTGGTCGAGTTAGTCTTGACGCCCTCACCCCGCGCCGTGCATGTCGTCCGGAGTGACAATAAGCAGGTGCGGTTGGAAGAACCTTTGGAAGTATGGGTTGAAGTCACGAACGCCGCGACACGACGCATGCGAGGACTGGTCCGCGACGGGTGGCAACCATCAGCCAATGACGACCAACCCCTGCACCGTCTCGACGTCGCTCCCGGGAAAACACAGCGATTCACGTCGCGACTCACGCCTACCCGCCGTGGCACCGTTCGGACTCACAAATTCACCGTTCGTACCACCGGTCCCATGGGGTTAGCCGGGCGACAACACACCCACACCTCGGTCGGCGAGGTCACAGTTGTTCCGCCGTTTCGATCTCGTCGACATTTACCGTCACGTATCCAGCAGCTGCGTGAGATCGAAGGGCGTTCTGCGGTCCACATGCCGGGGGCTGGCCATGAATTCGATTCTTTACGCGAATACGTTCGCGGGGATGACGTTCGAACCATCGACTGGCGGGCATCAGCACGCGCCAATGACCTTATCGTGCGAACATATCGTCCCGAACGGGATCGTCGCGTAATTGTCGTTCTAGATTCCTCGCGGGCGTCTGCTGTTCGGGTAGGCAACGAAACTCGGTTCGACGCGGGTATTGAGGCGGCACTTTTCATGGCTGCGTTAGCCAATGCCGGTGGCGACCGAGTCGATCTAGTGACCTTAGACCAGACGATTCGTGCCCGCTCGTCATCCGCCGAAAAAGGGCACCTGCTGCACCGCATCTCAACGGCTCTAACCAAGGTGTTTCCACGGTTGCTTGCTGCCGATTGGACGGTGCTGCCTCCAGAGATCGCGGCGATCACACGTCAGAGAGCACTGATTGTCCTCGTGACACCACTCGATTCTGCTGCCATCGAGGAAGGCCTCATTCCGATCCTGCCGGTCTTAACGCACCGACACGTGGTGCTCATTGCAGCGGTAGCTGATCCTGAACTGGATGCGATGGCACACCGCAGGGATGCTCCTGATGATGCCTTCATAGCCGCCAGTGCTGAAGCTCAGAAATTGCGAAATCGGAAAATGATACAACTGCTCAACCGCTATGGGGCAGAGGTAGTAGAGGCTCAACCCGACCAGTTGCCCATGGCTCTGGGAGATGCCTATCTTCGCCTCAAAGCGGCCGGCCGTTTGTGAAAGCAGGATTGTCATCCAACAGCGGCCGTCAGGTGTTCCAGTAAATGTTTCGTAGAAGCGGTTGCGTTGGGTCTAACCACGGTGCCGGCTGGAAGAACGTCAGGCCGTGGTGTTTTCTGATGACCCATTTTCCGTTGTGTACGGCAGCATGATGTCGAGGGCAAAGCGTTACAGCATTAGTTTCGTCCGTGTTGCCACCCTCGAACCATTCTTTAATGTGATGGATAGCGCAGTTCACGGCGGGAATCGTACATCCGGGTGCTTGACATCCTTTGTCTCGAGCCAAGATGGCGCGTCGTTGAGCGCTGGTAAATAGCCGCTTGGCTCGTTTCTCTTGCAGCACCGTATCTGGCCCATCCCAAATGTGGCCGACGAGATCACTATTACATATCAACGGCGCAGCATCATCTGGGTGAATTGGCCCGATGTTGACGGCCTCGGACTGAAACGGAGTCCACGGCACCTGTCGTCCTACCTCGGAATTATCGGGTATCGGTGATGGCCCGTGAAGATGGGAATCACCTGAATCACTGGGGTTGGGACGTTTGATCACTGCGGGCAAGAGCCCGTCGGGGCCTCTAGGTCTTCGAGCTGCTTCCGGTATTTTACCCACCCCAAGGGTATGGTACGCAGTCTCAATATCCTGAACAATCATCAATCGGGCCGAGGCTCCATGAGCTTTCTTTGCACCAAGCACCGCTGGATCAAGAGCAACCATGTTTGACATGAGACTCACCAAGATCAGCCCCATGCGTTGGCCCGTGGTCATGTGATCCAACCGATCTATCTGTCTGGCCCTGACCGGATCGCCTGCTGCATCTTCAGCGACGACGCTCTCCATGTCCGGACTGGTATCCCAGGTTTCTATCGGGCCAAGAATTTCACCGGCAGTGTGTTCTTTCTTCCCTGAAGGCAGTGGCTCGTCTGATGAGTTATGTTTCTTAGCCTGTTGGCCAGCATCTTGTCTGAGGTCTGTGCTACGTCTTGGAGTTTTCTGTTCTGAAGTGTCACTCGCTTGGCTAGGAGTCTGTGAAGGACAGCGCGAGTCCGCCGCCTCATTTGAAGGTCTGTTGTAGTCTTTCGATTTTTTAAATGTCGTCAAGAGGTTAAAGACCTTGTCTGAGATGCGGACCGGGCTGCCATTGAACTTCAGCTGATGCAGCATAAAGTTCTTGAACGCGACTGAAGCATCAGCCGAGGCGTGCATGGAATACGTGGCACTACCGTCGGCGTGCTCGCGCATGCGCAACTCATTGTCCGCCTCTTTCACCAAGACTTGAGACGGCGAAGGACCGTCTTGGCACACCCAGTGCGCAGTATGAACGAGCCAGCGATGCTTTGCCTTCGACAGCTCATCAGGCGTGGCCGCCTCTCCCGCTTCGACCATAGTGGGCTCAAAGGCTTGCAGCACTTGGTCTTTTCGGGCCAGTGGCTGTTTCGTTTTGTTGGAATACTTGGTTAAGTCCTCATCCAGATCGATGATCTTATCCGCGTTTTCCAGTGGCAATTTCCCTGAAGCCAGAGACTCAGCGAGACCTTTGAAGATGGGTTGGGCGTCTTTATGCTGCTGAGGAGTGCCCGGACGATAAGCGTAATACACACCGCGTTTCACGATCTTCCGTGCGCTATGGCGAGAAATGCGCATGATCTCAACCAAGTACTGTGCTGGATCCCGAAAGTGGCTGTCCCTATAGGGCGTGCCCAAATAGCTGCGCTGGTCGTTCATCGACGCTTCCAAATAGCGCGAGTAATGAACCAAACTGGCTTCTTGGAAACGTGCCAGCTGGCTGAGCATGTGGCCGATAGCCGGCAGCGTGTCACAATAGTTATCCGGTGCTGTCGGTGCCGGAGGCGGCGTCTGGGTGGTTTTCCGTGCTGTGGCCTCGTTCGATTGCTTTTGGGATTCGGCTTCCGAATGTTCTGGTGCGCCGTGAAAACCGGACCAGTCAGCGCCCTCTACGTCCCGAAAAGTCGCTATTTCATGATAGGTCTGTCGGTCAGCAATTTGTTCCGATAACATTTTGGTCAGGATCGTAGCCGCATGCAGCTTTTCTCCAAACGATGCGTCCTCGAGCGCGTCAAGATTCAGGAGGTCGGTAGATACCGGTTCGCCTACTGTCGGTAAAATCGTCGGAATCTCCACGGTCTTCCTCTCCGATACGGACGCATCGCTGTCTTAGCTGGCGGAAGTGCTTTGCAAATGTGTACTTCATTTCTACGGTATTGCAAGCCACTTCCGCGTCCCTCTGAGACCGGATTGTGGATGTTGGGTGATTTTTCCCCAACTGACCGTGCCACGCTTGCGGGCATACCAGATGAGTGTTTTGAGCAACACGAACTCATCAGCTGGTACCGGCTGCCGACAATAACCTCCTGGAGTGATCCAGGACGGGCAGTGAGCAGATGAATGCTACAGCGTGGTGAGATATTGCCCGGCGTGCTCCGTGACGGTTCGTAACGATTCCAGTTCCGCACCAACGGTACGTTCCGGTTCGGCAGCAAGACGTCGCACGAGGCGCACATGCTCGAGACCGGAGGGCGACAATCCCCAGTCCAAGTACTGCTGGATTAATGTTTCGGCATAGCGTTTCGGTTCGCCTCGAGGGGAGATATGCAGGGCAACGGGCGTTTCTGCAGAGATGAGCCCGTCGATAAGTTCCCAGGTAGTTTCAGTTGCATCTGAGCTACCGGTGGGCCAATCAAGCGCGACCGATCCGACCTCAGCAGCGGTCGCGGATAGCTCGGTGGAGGTCTCGAACAGCACGGTCGCATCTGGGATCACGGCACGTTCCCACATTGAACGGACTTCGGTACGGTCAAGCGCTCGTTCAAGGTCTACGCCGGAAACCGACCGAATCTTGCCGTCGATGGCTTGTTGGGCCCGGTCTTCCTGAACAAAAACCGTCGTGTGGGCCCCGATGACCGCATGAATTCGTTCAGTCAAGGCTTGGAGCGCCTCGGCCCAAGCGGCGGCGACATCGCGGCGGGCACCGGGATCACGCAGAATGCGTTGTCCCGAGGGCAGCATGCCGTTGACCATCGTTGTCACTGGTCCGAGCAAGCGAACCGATACTTGGGACACGGGCTGATCTTCTGCGACGTCGACGAGCGCCTGAATGATGCTGTTGCGGTGTGATTGCGCGCGGCGCTGGTCAACGGAGGTGATGCGCTCGCCGCGTTGGAGCTGCCACCCGTAGGAACGCAGTTCAAAGGGCAATCCAATATTGGCAATGACTTTGCCGATGCCGGTAGCGTGCGGGCCCACAGCGGGCAGCTCGGCTAACGCTGGGATATGCGGTGGGTGAAGCTCAGAAAGTTGCAGCTTATACACGGCGTGCGGGTCGGTGCCGGCGAATGTTCCATCCACGACACCAAGGGGGTGGATCAAGGCCGTTCCTCCGAAATAGCCTTGTGGTGCCGAATCACTTCTTCAATGATGAAGTTCAAGAATTTCTCGGCGAATTCAGGATCCAAATCCGCGTCTCGGCTCAGTTCGTGCAACCGCTTGATCTGGGCTTTTTCACGCTCCGGATCGCTGGGTGGCAGGTTGTGCCGCGCTTTGAGTTCGCCGACCTTTTTGGTGCACTTGAAACGTTCGGCCAGCAGGTACACCAGCGTGGCGTCAATATTATCGATGCTGGCACGGATGGCCAAGAGCTCATCGAGGATGGCGGGGTCGGTCGTGCCCGTCAACGAAGACGCGGTGGAATCGTATGTCATAGTGTCTAGTTTAGACCTGCGCCAGGCGTTCAGCGTTGATCGACTTGTGGATGGTCACCTGACCCAAGACGCGTGTGCCTTGGTAGAGCACTGCGGTCTGACCGGGTGCGACGCCCTTGATGGTGTCATCGAGCTCGATTTCCCACACCACGTCTTCGGTGCCGTCTACGTCGCCGGTGGTCACGCGAGCGCGGCCCGGAACCGGTTCGGCGTGGGCGCGGACCTGAACACGGCAAGTGAACCATTCACCGGTGGCTTCTTCAGCCAGCGGTGCACCCGCCCACGAGGGGCGAATACCGGTGATGCGGTCAACGGCCAGCATTTCGCGGGAACCCACCACGACGGTGTTTTCCTTCGGTTTGATTTCCAATACGAACCGTGGTTTACCGTCCTCGGCCGGCTTGCCGATACCTAGACCGCGACGCTGGCCAACGGTATATGCCTGCGCGCCCGGGTGAGTACCCACTTGCTGACCCTCGGTGTCGACGATCGGGCCGTCGGTCATGTCAATTTTTTCTTCGAGCCATCCGCGGGTGTCACCGTCGGGAATAAAGCAGATGTCGTGAGAATCGGGTTTCTGGGCAACCGAGAGGCCACGTTCGGCGGCTTCGGCACGGACCATTTCTTTCGATGGGGTATCACCCAGCGGGAACATGGAGTGCTTGAGCTGCTCTGCGGTCAGCACGCCCAGGACATAGGACTGATCTTTGGCGTCATCGGCGGCGCGGTGTAGTTCAAGTTCACCGTCGTCGTTTTCGATCACCTTGGCGTAGTGCCCGGTGACGACGGCGTCGAAGCCCAGCGCCAGCGCGCGCTCGAGCAGTGCGGCGAATTTGATGCGCTCATTACACCGCATGCACGGATTAGGGGTGCGACCAGCGGCGTATTCGTCGATAAAGTCCTCAACAACTTCTTCCTGGAAGCGTTCGGAGAAATCCCACGTGTAGTACGGGATGCCAAGTTTTTCGCACGCGCGCCAGGCATCGGATGCGTCTTCGATGGTGCAGCACCCGCGGGAACCGGTGCGCAGCGTGCCGGGCATACGCGACAGTGCTAGGTGCACGCCAACGACGTCGTGACCGGCGTCAACGGCACGCGCGGCGGCTACAGCCGAGTCGACACCGCCCGACATTGCTGCCAAAACCTTCAACTTTTTCATTCTGTACTCCGTTATCGGTGGGAATTCGCCGTGCGAATGGAGGATTTTTCTGCTGCCATGCCGGCATCTGCGGCTGCCCGGTAAATACCCGGCAGCGCGGAAAGCACCGCGTCGATATCTTGTTGCGTCGTCGTGTGTCCCAGCGAAAAGCGCTGGGTTGAGCGCGCGGTGGCTTCATCCTGGCCAGTGGCCAGAATGACCTGGGACGGTCGTGACACCCCGGCGTTACAGGCAGAACCCGTCGAGGATTCGATCCCCGCCATGTCCAACCCAAATAGTAACGAGTCACCTTCGGCTTGCGCAAAAGAAAAGTGCACGTTCGTTGGGAGCCGATAATTCGGGTCACGGGGGCCTTGGAGCTTGGCCTGCGGGATGGCGGCCTGGATGCCCTGGATCAGCTGGTCGCGCAGTGCGGCCAGGCGCGCGGATTCTTCGGACAGGTTGGTCACGGCTTCTTCGGCCGCTGCGGCAAAGGCGGCGATGAGGGCATCGGCGGTGGTGCCCGAGCGAATATCGCGTTCCTGTCCCCCACCGTGAAGCACGGGGGTGAGTTTGGCGTCCCGACGCACGAGCAGTGCACCAATCCCCACGGGCGCACCAATTTTATGGCCCGATAGCGCCATGGTGGTGATCCCTTCGGCAAAGGTCATCGGGATCGCGCCGAATGCTTGGACGGCATCGACGTGGAAGGCCACGTCCTCGGCCTGACATAGCGCCGCGAGCTGTTCAATCGGTTGGATGGTCCCGATTTCGTTATTGGCCCACATCAGCGTGGCCAAGGCGATACGGCCGCGGTGTTGCTCCAGGGCCACGCGCCAGGCATCGACGTCGACAAAGCCTTCTTCGGTGACGGGGACGAACACTATTTCGGCGTGCTCATGGGTTTCTAACCATGCCAACGAATCGGTCACGGCCGGGTGCTCAATTCCGGTAGCAATGATCACGGTCCGCGACGGGTCGGCGGACCGGGCTGCTAGGTAGAGGCCTTTAACAGCAAGATTATCCGATTCGGTCCCGCCGGCGGTAAAGATCACCTCGGTCGGATCAGCATCCAGGGTAGCGGCTAAGCGATCACGGGCATCAGCGACGTGCAGTTTCGTCGACCGTCCGGCCGTGTGTAGGGCAGACGCGTTACCGGGCTGTTTCGCCTGAGCGATAAACGCTTCGAGTGCGACGTCACGGACCGGTGTGGTTGCTGCGTGATCAAGGTAAATGCGGGACATGTCCTCTAGTGTAGAACAGCGCGGGTAGAATATGGCCCGTGTCAGACAATCATGGTAACCGTGTAGACCCTTACCGCGTGCTCGGGGTGAGCCCTTCGGCCAGCGAAAAACAGATTCGCAAAGCCTACTTGAAGTTGGCCAAACAGCACCATCCCGACCGCGGAGGCGATGCTGCGCGCTTCGATGAGATCACCAAAGCGTGGAACCAACTGTCCGACCTTGATTTCGCGCCTCCTTCGGCATCCGCAACACAGCAGAGCCCGGGCCCAGCACAGCGGCCTCGAAACTCGTCGAAAACGCGTTCGGCTCCCGAAGCGGTCCGTTTCATTCCTCCCCTGGCCGACGGTCCGGTTCGCACACAGACGAATCCTCCGATCGTCGTCGATTCGCCTATGGCCAAACAGGTCGTCCACGGCAAGATTCCCGGCGGACTGTTCGGCCGAAAACGGCGCGCCCTGCACGCCAGACTCTCCGAGATCCTCCAGCGACGAATCCATTCGGCCCTGCCCGCCGTCCGAATATTCCACGGCGTGAAACTCTCCCGAAAACTGACGTTGGACACCGTTTTGCTGGGCGGCACGAAAGTTGCGGTCTTTGGGGTCGCACACGCCCCAGCAGACGTCTACCGGTTCAATGGCAGCGAACTCGTGGGGCGGAAACGCATCGAACTGCCGGATCTTACCGAGGCCGTCGCCGGATTACAGAAACTGTTGCCCGACTTTGAGGTCGGTGGCTTCATCGTCGTCTTTTCGTCCAACCCCCACGCCCCGACCATCCAGGCCACCGATACCCTCAATACCCTGGGGTTATCCGAGGTCCCTGACTCAATCATGGACTCGCTACGCGACATCAAACTGTTTATCGGCACCGGAGGCCATAACGTCGTTGATCGTGCCGCGATGGGACAACTGATCACCAAACTATGACGAATCCACACGACACCGCCCCACGCAACCCCGAGGCCACCAACCCGCAGTTTCGCATCGTGTTTCACACCCCCGAGATTCCGGGCAACACCGGCAATGCGATCCGCTTGGCCGCCATTACCGGCGCACAGCTGCACCTGATCGAGCCGTTAGGCTTTAATTTTGACGACGCACATTTGCGCCGTGCCGGGCTCGACTACCACGACCTGGCCGTCATGACCGTCCACAAAAATCTGGCCGCCGCCTGGGAGGCACTGCAACCCGAGCGAGTCTTTGCCTTCACCGGCACCGGGACCGTCCGTTATGACCAGGTGACGTATCAACCGGGTGATGTGCTGTTATTTGGACGTGAATCCACCGGGTTGCCCGACGAGGTCCTGACCGACACGATGATCACCGACACCGTGTATTTGCCGATGCAGACGGGACGCCGGTCACTCAACCTTGCGAATTCGGCCTCGATTGTGCTCTATGAGGCCTGGCGGCAGCACGATTTCGCCGGGAGTTAGCAGCCGTTAGGGCGCGCCGGGCCGGTCCAGCGGCCATCACCTCGGTAAGCTTATATCTGATGGACACACAAACTCCGGGCCCCGCACAACTTCTCCGCTCCGCTGGCGATAATGATACCGCCGCCTTTGCCGCACTCTATGACGTCACCTCGCCGCAGGTCTTTGGCATGCTCACCGCCATGTTCCCTTCCGAGAACGACGCGCTACAGGCCACCACTGACACCTATGTTTCCCTGTGGCGCCAAGCCCCACACTTCACGTTTGACTTCAACGTCGATCACGCCGATGAGCACGCCCGGGATCGCACCGTGGTGGCGTGGATCAATTCGATCGCAAAGCAAACCGGACGCTACCATCGCCCCGACGCCGAGGATGTCGGCTCAGTTGACCGGATGCAGACCATTGCCGCCAAGCTGTCTGAGTTAGAGCCGCTGACCGAAGCCCAAGCCCTCGCGTTGACGACCGTCTGGCTGGGCGGGCGCACCGTCGACGAAGCGGCCGTGGAACTCGACGTGGCACTGCCAACGCTAAAATCGCGCCTGCGTGATGCCGCGGTGCGTCTGACCCGGCACTACCTCTCCGAAATCCGTGCCAATGCTGATACCGACCCGCTGTTGGCCACCCGGGTGACGGGCAACCTATCCTCGTCGGGCGGACAAACCGCCGCGTTCTCCGACGACGTCGATGCTGACCTACAAGTCGGACTCGGCACCGAACTTGCTACCCTCAACGCCCTGCAGGCACTCAACGATGACGACGCGGTCGCTGTCGAGGCGTGGGTCAACCGGCAGGATCGTGATGTCACGGCTCAATTACGGGCTCGCGCGGCGCTGTATCAGCGCACGCTGTCATGGGCCTACCGCCAGGTTGCGGCCCACCCACCGGCGCGCCTGCTGGATTCGGTGCTGGATCAACTGCCCGAACAAAACGTCGGCATCGGATTCATCGAATCGGTCGAAGAGTACGACGTTGAACACGACCCAATTCAACAGCGGCGCAGCCGGACGATGTTCATCATCGTCGGGGCCGTGTTGATCATCGCCGTGATTGTGGCCGTGATCTTCCTCAATACCGGTGACCAGCGGATTCGCAGCACCGTTGATAACGCCGACGATGTCTCCAGTGTGACCGCGGACTTCGACGGGTCGACCGTGGCCGGACATTACTCCGTCGAAGAAGACGCCGCCTACCTGTCGTTCAACGAGGTTCCCGACCTGGCAGAGGACGAGCGATATCAGGTCTGGCTGTTTGAAGAACCCGGCGGCGCGCTGGTATCGGTCGGCACCTACACCGCAGAAGAGCTAGAGAACGACGCGGTGCAATTCCGCGGCGTCAATGCCTATGAGCTATTGTGGATCACCGTCGAACCGGACACCGGCTCCGAAACCCCATCGAGCGCCGCGGTGGTCGAGATGCCGTTGACGAATAACGGTTAGAACCCGGCGAACGTGGTCTCGTCGTTGACGGCCACCACGTGAAAGCGTTCTGCGGCGCCACCTTTGTCAGGGTGGTTGACGGCCAGCGCCCCACGGACCCGGTCGTCCATGACTTTCGGATCCGGGTGCTGTGAGACGTGCTGGTGCAGGGCATCGAGTTTGTGTTCGACGTAGTCGGTCACATCAACGGCCAGGTTGGCTAATTCGGTCGGGGCACCCATCATCCACAGCTGGCCTACCCGAAACGCAGGCAAATGACCCAGCTCATCCGGATAGGCGAACGGGTTCTCCACGGCGGGATAGATCGCGCGCACGGTAGCTTCTCCGACGGCCAGATGATCCGGGTGTGAGGCTTGGAGGCGCTCCCAGTGACGCTGCGGGTGCTGCGCGATCACTACTTCGGGCTGGACTTGGCGCATTACTTCGACCAATTGGCTGATGAGTTTGTGCGTGGGCTCGACGTAACCGTCAAAGTGATCCAGAAAGCGCACATCACTCACCCCGAGTTTACTCGCGGCGTCGCGTTGTTCCTGTTGACGACGCGCGACCATTTCCTCGCGCGTTTGGTCGAGTTCAAACCCACCGGCATCACCGGAAGTCACCAGACAGAATGTGACCTCCACCCCGGCGTCGGTCAGTGCGGCAACGGTCGCCCCCGCCCCGAAATCAATGTCGTCGGGATGAGCGGCGATCGCTAAGACACGACGAATATTCGAGGTGGCGACCAGGTCAGCGGCAAGAACAGGTTTGGTAAGCACGGCTACCAGTGTAGCGTCAGTTCGTGCCGCCCAACGTGACCGTTTCGGTAAACTCTTCGCCGTCGCGCTGTACGGTCAATTCGACCTCAGCGCCAGCCGGGTATTCACGCACCGTGGCCGATAGAGCGCCGGGCGCTGTCACAGTTTTCCCGTCGATTCCCACAATGACGTCATCGGGACGAATATCAGTATCGGCTGCCGGACCGTCTTCGAGCACTTCGACGACTTGAGCCCCAGAAGAAACCGCCTCATCGCCTGCCGGTACGATCGTGACGCCGAGCATCCCGTGAGAGGCTTCACCGTGTTCAATGATTTCTTGGGCCACACGCTGTGCATAATCCACCGGGATCGCAAACCCCAGCCCGACGTTGCCTTCGTTGCGGCTAGCGATAGCCACGTTGATGCCGATGAGTCGTCCGGCGTGATCCACAAGGGCCCCACCGGAGTTCCCGGGGTTAATGGCCGCATCCGATTGGATGACGTTTAGGTGGATTTGCCCCTGGGGTGCCGAAGGCTCCTCTTGTTCAGGCAACCGGAATTCAAACGGGTTTTCCTGTTCGGGGGTATCCGGTTCTTCCGGGACCGCCGATGAGGCGACCGAAATCGTCCGGTCAAGCGTCGAGATAATGCCTTCGGTGACCGTGCCGGAAAGACCCAGCGGAGCGCCAATGGCAATTGCTTGATCGCCGACGTTGAGTTCTTCTGTCGTACCCATTTCGATGGGGTCGAGATTTTCGGCTTCAATCTTGATGACGGCCAGATCAGACAGCGGGTCCAGCCCCACGACTTCGGCCTCATGGACACTTCCGTCGTTGGTTTGGACCAACACGTCTGCGGCTGCGGTTTGGCCGCCGAGGGTGACCACGTGGGTGTTGGTGAGGATGTGGCCCTGCTCGTCAAGAATGACACCCGATCCGGAACCCTGGGCTTGTTGACCGCCAACCGATAGCGTCACGACAGACGGTGAAGCAACCGAGGCGGCTTCCGTGGTGGGTGTGACTTCATCGGTGCGGTTGAGCTGCGGCGACTGTTCAACCGTGGTCCCGGACGAATCCGACGTGACGGCGTTGACGGCCAGTGCCCCGATACCACCACCGATGAGTGCGGCCAGCAGGATCGAGACCAGCAGGATAGGCCAGCCGAACTTGCCCGGGCGTGGCTGTTCCTCGGGCTGCGGTGAATACTGCTGCGTCTGAGCTTGCCATTGGGTAGGTGGCGGAGGCGGATTCTGGTTTCCAGATGGTTCCGCTTCACGTTGGGGGTCGTGTGACCAGTTGTCGTGCATTCGCCGTCCTTTCGTGTCAGCTCTATTTTGGTACAGCCGTCTGAATGTCTGCGCTACGAATTCCGGATGCTTCCTGAACGTTAACCCGATGTTCGCAACATCCCAATGACACAGGCTGACAGCAAAAGCCTAGCGAATCAGAACAGTCGAAGATACAGGCGGCACGAAGAGATTGCGAAATGAAGAAAGCCCCCGAGATTCCTCGGGGGCTTCCTTGTATTTAGTTGCGGGGGCAGGATTTGAACCTGCGGCCTTCGGGTTATGAGCCCGACGAGCTACCGAACTGCTCCACCCCGCGGCGTCTTTTATCTACTGTACACACCGCGGAAATGGATTGCAAATCGGAGGACTAGTTCGCCGGGTTCATATCAGACCTAGTCACCGCCGTTTTGGGTGTCCGTGTTACCAGTATCACCCTCGGCGTCGCCGCCGTCACCCTCCTCACCTTCTGGGTCAGCGGCGTCTGGGTCTTCACCCTCTTCCAGGGCGATGGCCCGTTCGAGCGCCTCTTGGAGATCGGCCTGTGCCTGCCCGTAAGCAGCCCAGTCGCCGTCAGCCATCGCGCTCTCTGAACGCGCCATGGCGTCACGAGCATCCTCGAGCGCTTCGGTGAGCTGCTCGGCAGGCGAACCGGCCATTGGTGGCTCGGCCTGGTCCTCGCCTTCAGGCTGCTCCTCGTCTTCTGGCGTGCCTTCGGTTTGCTGCTCTTCGGGCGTTTCCGCACCCGAATCACCTTCAAAGACCTGGTCGAGTGCTTCGGCCAGCGTGTCAGCGAAGCCGACCTCGTCACCGAAGGCCACCAGGACCTTGCGCAGTACCGGATACGAGGTCTCACCGGTTGAACGGACGTAGACCGGTTGGACATAGAGGATACCGTTGGCAACCGGCAGGGTGAGCATGTTGCCGTTGATCACATCAGAGGCACCCTGACGCAGCAGGTTCAGCTCGCGTGACACTGTGTCATCGGAGTTGAAGTTGTTCTGTGCCTGGCCAGGACCAGGTGTGGTGGTCTGCCGCGGCAGCTCCAGCATTTGCAGCTGTCCGTAGGTCTCGGCCTTGACGCCGTCCTCACCGGTACCGGCGTCACCGTTGGCACCCAAGAAACCGTACAGCACGTTTCGCTGCGCGGCCCCTTCACGTTCTTGCGGAATATACGGGGTGGTCAGCTGGAATGCCGGCTCCTCTTGACCCGGCATTTGCATGGTCATGTAGTACGGCGGGATTTTCACACCGGCTTCGGCACCCGAGGTCGGATCATCCGGGATTGACCAGGCGTCGTTGGCCTCGTAGAAGTCAGCCGGATCGTCGACGTGGTAGCGAGCCAGTTGTTCACGCTGGACCTTGAACATGTCCTGCGGGTACCGAACGTGATCCAACAGCTCGGCCGACATCTCCGAGTATGGCTTGACGGTGTCGTCGTAGACGTTCATCCAAGCCTGTAGCAGTGGATCTTCGGGCTCCCAGGCGAACAGGTCGACAGTACCGTCGTAGGCATCCACGGTGGCTTTGACCGAGTTGCGGATGTAGTTGATCTGACCGGATAGTACGAGGTTCGGATCAACGTTCAGGGCGTCTACCGTCGCGGATTCTAACTGCGACTGATCCGAGTACGGGAACGCATCTGAGGTCGTGTAGGCATCGACGATCCACTTGACGCGGCCATCGACGATTGCCGGATACGTATTGGTATCTACGGTCAGATATGGCGCGACTTTCTCGACGCGTTCTACCGGATCGCGGTCAAACAGTATCTGCGACTGCGAGTTCACGTCCTGTGACAAGAACAGATCCGTCGAGCCGAACTTGATCGCATATGCCAAACGATTGAAGAGGTTTCCTACCGAGGGACCACCGTCACCGCTAAAGGTGTAAGTGGTGTCTTGATCGGAATCGGTTTCCTGCGGACGGTCACGTTCGCGGTCCGGTTCGCCTTCTTCTTTCCCCACGACGGAGTATTCCGGTGCGTTGCGCCCGAAGTAGATACGGGGTTCGTAATCGTCTTCGGAGGCCAACGGACCGGAGGTTGGAATGCCCGACAGCAAGAACTGTGGACGACCACCACCGCCGACTTCTGAAGCGTCAGCCGCCACAATGCCGTAACCGTGGGTGTAAATGACGTGCTGGTTGACCCAGGAGTCATCCCCCGGTGGGTTGATTTCACGGGCTGCCAGCACGGTGTCACGAACCTCGCCGTCAACCTCATAGCGGTCGACGTGTAGCGTGCTTGGGAACGAATAATAGGGACGGAACTGCTGCAGCTGGCCGAAGGTTTCACTGAGCAGGTTCGGGTCCATCAAACGCACATTGGCGGTCGTGGCGGCCTCCCCCTCGAGTGCGCCGGCTTCAGTTTCGGTTTCGCCGGCGTAGGGGGTGTACTCCACGTCAGCGACGTCGTAGCCTTCGCGCGTGTATTCAATATTGCGCTCAATATAGGGCGCTTCCATGGTCTGTTCGGTCGGTGACACCCGGTATTCCTGGATCAGGAATGGGTAGATCGTACCGGCAACTAAAGCTGCAACCAGGAAGCCGGCCACACCGATAATCGACAGCCGCCAGCGGCCGTTGATCATCGTGGCGATGAACAGCCCAATGACCAACAGTGCGGCAATCGACAGGATGGTCGAGGTCGGGATCACGGCATTGACGTCGGTGTACATCGCACCGGCCCAGTTGCCCGATTGATCTTGCAGCGTCTCGTAGCGGTTGAGCCAGTACCGACCAGCCTGCAAAAGCATGTACAGCGAGGCAAAGACCAGGATGTGGATCCGCGCGGCGCGTTCGACGGTGATTCCTGCGCCGTCTTCGATGCGGATACCGCCGTAGAGGTAGTGGACGATGATGCCGGCGATACCGGCGACCAGCACGATCGAGGTCAAAAATGACAACACCGTCGAAAGCATCGGCAAGGTGGCCATGAAGAACGTCAGGTCCATGCCGAACTCGGGATCTTCCATGCCGTATGGCACCTGGTTGAAGAACAGCAGCACTTGTTCCCAGCCATTCATGGCGGCTGTGCCGGCGAAGAACCCAATCAGAATCGGCGCACCGATAAAGACTAACCGCCGGATCGGCTCAAGCTGTTTCTGGTACTGTTCGACGTTCTGGCGTAGCTGCCCGGCCAGGTTTTTCGGCCGGTATTTATAGGCTAAGTGCAGCGACAGCCACGTCACCACGGCCATCAACACGCCAGCGATGACGAATAATATCCCCTTGGTGACGTTTTCAATCCAGAAGACGTTTTGATAGCCCAGCTGGTTGAACCACAACACCTCGGTGTAAACCGTGGTGAACAGTACAAACAAGACCACCAAGACACCCAGAATAATGAGTGTCAGTATTAAGGCACCCGGACGGCGCGAACCTGCGCCTCCTCGGCCTGACCTGTCGTCGTCTCCTGAGCCTCCGCTGCCCGACGAGAATCCGTAGCCGCGGGCTGCCCCGCCGGAATCGTCAGAGCCACCGGAGGGATCATTCGGGCGGCCAAAAATGCCACCGAATCCTTGTCCGAAACTCACGGTTAGTACCCTATCTGCGGGCTAAGCCCGACTCGTAAATCTTCAATTGGTGAAATTCTAGCTAACTCACAGCTCACGGGCAGGTTGGGTAGTTTTGTTTCCCTGCCGGTGCATCCAGAATTTCTAATGCTGTGTCCAGTGTATCCACACTGTAAACCGTCATGTTGTCTGGGACATGGGTGATTTCTTGACAATTTCGTTCAGGGGCCAGAAAAACTGTGGCCCCCTCGGATGCCGCCGCGATGACCTTTTGTTGGATCCCACCGATCGGACCTACCGTCCCGTCGGGGTCGATCGTGCCGGTTCCAGCGATGTGTCGGCCCTCAGTCACGCAGTCTTCGGTCATGCGGTCAATTAGCGCCAGCGTGAAAATCAACCCGGCAGACGGTCCGCCCACATCGTCGAGATGGATATCGACCTCAACGGGAAACTCGAACTCAGAATCCAAATACACGCCGATCTGGTAGGAACCATCTTCACCCTGGGTGACAGGAATCGTGTACGTTTGTTCGTCCCCATCCCGACGAATCCGCAACTCGACCGGGTCACCTTCTGCTTCTTGGATAGTGTTGACCAGCTGCGCGTGCCCGGTGATGTCGGTGCCATTGACGCTCAAAATTTCGTCCTCGGGTTCAAGGACCTCGGCCGCAGGCGAGTCGGGAGTGAAATCCAGGGCGAAGAGTCGTTGTTGATAGTCGATGTCTAGGTGTTCCAGAGCCGCGGCAACCGCCCAAGACTGTGAGTCCGCCATGGCTTCGGCGTTTTGACTACGTACCTCGGCGCCGGTGGTGTCTGGTGGATACAGCAATTCAGCCGGGGTGATGGCAGGATACGGCTGGACAGCGTGATACAGCACGCCGAATAGTAACGAGGATGAGGTTGGCGGCCCGGAGACTGAAATTGTGGTCATATCGAGGCGTCCGTCGGTCGGATAGGTTGGGGCGTCCTCGATTTCGACCATCTGGCGCGGCTCACCATCAATCTCGACTTCTTCTAACGTGTTGAACGTCGGGCCGGGCGACTGGATCGTGTAGGGCGTCGGAATAAACAGCGTCGCCAGCACGAGGATTACCAAAAATCCTCCCGCGCGTTTGGCCCGTGGCCGAAGTTTTGTTTGAACGTCCATATATCGCTTTCATTCCCGATTGCCGATTGAGTTTTCCTAGCCTATCTAGGGTAAGTTGAAACAGGAATTCTGACCTTCTGTTTCAGCAAAAGGACCATTGTGGACTGGCTCGTCAAACTCAGCATGAAAAATCGTGCGTTCATCGCACTAGTCACCATCGTCATCATGGTACTGGGCCTTATTTCTGTTAACATGCTACGTCGAGAGCTGATCCCACCGGTCGAATTACCTGCGGTTGCGATCACGGCGACCAACCCTGGAGCTTCCTCAGAACAAATGGCCGAACAGGTGGCTGAACCCATCGAACGGCAGCTGACCACCGTGGATAACGTGACTTCCACCTCGTCGACGTCGAGCTCAAACTACGCGATGATCCTCATGGAGCTGGAATACGGGTCCGATATTTTTCGAGCCGCGTCCCAAACCGATGTACTGCTCAACGCGCTCGATGAAGAATTACCAGACGGCACCAACACCTCCACGTTGACCGGTGGTTCGTCGAGTATTCCGGCTATGGCTGTGTCGATTTCGTCCGAGTTGTCGCCTTCAGAACTTAGCGAACTGTTTGACCAAGCTGCACGCTCCGATTTAGAAAATATTCCTGGGATTGCCCAGGTACAACTGTTCGGTGCTGCCGAAGACATTGTTCGTATTAACCCCGACGATGATGCCCTCGATGCCGAGGGACTGACTCGCGCCGATCTCATTGACGCCCTGGAAGATGCCGGCGCGGTGGTCCCCGGCGGCAGTGTCACCGATGGCAACGAAACCCTAGATATCTCCATCGGCAAAGAATTCGACGACGTGGAAGACATGGAATCGCTGCTTATTGCTCCCGATGAGGGCACACCGGTTCCTTTGGGTGACATTGCCGAGGTCGAACAAACCGAAGCTGAGGCGCAATCCATCTCGCGCACCAATGGCGACGATGCCATCACCTTGATGATCATGCCCTCGATCAACGCCAATTTCATCGAGCTTTCGGAACAGGCTATGGACGTCATGGACGAAGCCGCGGTCCAGATGGGCTCGGGCACCGAATTCACGGTGATATTTGACCAGGCAGAATTCATCGAAGAAGCGATTGCTGGGCTGGCCAATGAAGGCCTGTGGGGACTAGCCCTTGCCGTCCTGGTGATCTTTGTCTTCCTGCTATCGATTCGTCCGACGATCATCACGGGTATTACGATCCCGTTGTCGGTGTTGTTTGCATTTGTGGGCATGTTGGCCACCGACACGACCATTAATATGATGTCGCTTGCAGGGCTGATGATCACCATCGGACGCATGGTCGACGACTCAATCGTCGTGATCGAAAACATCATGCGCCACCTCCGTCAAGCCCCGCCTGGTGAGTCGAAAGCCAAAACGATCACCCGAGCAACGGGAGAAGTCTCGGCGGCGGTGATCTCCTCGACGATTGTCACGGTGTTGGTGTTTGTTCCGATCCTGTTGGTCGAGGGTCTTGCCGGTGAGCTCTTCCGTCCGTTTGCATTGACTGTGGTATTAGCCATGGTCGGCTCGACACTGGTGGCGTTGACGATCGTGCCCGTGTTGGCGTACTGGTTCATGCGTAACCAGCGGATTCGTGGCGACCAGCCCAGGGTCATGGAAAACACCGATATCCGCGTGACCACCAATTGGCTTGCCCGCATCTACCGGCCGGTCATTGCTTGGGCAATCCGCTCCAGGGCGACCCGCTGGACGACTGCCATTGGCGCACTCGCAATTTTTGGCGGCTCTATAGCGTTGGTACCTGCACTAAAAGTGAACCTCTTGGGTGACACCGGGATGAATATGCATATTGTCACCTATACCGCTCCCCAAGGCTCTACTTTGGAGCGTACTTCCGAGCTAGCGCGCGATATCGAAGCCGAACTCGACGAAGTCGAAGCAATAGAAACCGTACAAACCGATATCGGCGGTGGCGAAACCTCGTTGAGCCCGGGCTCCGGTGACGCAGTGTTTACGCTTATTACCGACGCAGCCGCAGAACAGCCCTCTGTTGAAGCTGAAATCCAGGCCACGCTTGATGAGTTCTTTGCCGACAATCCTGATCACGGCGAGTTCCAGATGGAAGCTGGCGGTGCGATGATGGGCTCAGATACCGTAGATGTTCGCCTGGACGCGCTGGATGAGGAAGACCTTGGTGAGGCCTCCGAAACTCTGACTGCAGCGTTCGAAGATTTGGATGAAGTCTCACGGGTGGAATCTGACTTCGCTGCTGAGCAGCCCTCGATAGAAATCGTCCCGAATGAAGACGAGATCGCGCAGTTCGGGATGACGGTGGCCGATGCTATGGGCATGATCGTCTCCCACACCGCAGACTTCCCGGTGGAAGAAGTCACCATAGATGGCTCCGAATTAGAAGTCTTTATCGAATCCTCAGCTGCGGTTGATACCGTCGAGGAGTTAGAAGATCTTGACCTATTTGGCATTCCACTGACCGAGATTGCAGAAATCAACCGGGTGAATATCCCACCGACGGTCAGCACGCTCGACGCGGTTCGCACCGTAACCATTTCGGTCACTCCAGCTTCTACCGACGATGTGGGAGCAACCACCACCGCGCTGACTGAGACCATCGAGGATGTTGAGCTGCCCGAAGGCGTTCAGTCAGAGCTGGCCGGCGTCGCTGAAGAAATCGACAGCACCTTCCAGCAGTTGGCGCTAGCGATGGTTGGCGCAGTCCTGCTGATCTATGTCGTATTGGTGTGGATGCTGAAATCCCTTGTCCAGCCGCTGGTCATGCTGGTGTCGATTCCTTTTGCCGCCACCGGTATGATTGTGGCATTACTCATTACCGGTACCCCGCTAGGCGCCACCACGCTGGTGGGTATGTTGATGCTGATCGGTATTGTGGTAACTAACTCGATTGTGCTCATGGACTTGATTAATCAGTACCGTCGCCGGGACGCTACCCTGGACGAAGCGATCATGGCCGGAGCACAAAACCGTGTTCGACCCATTGTGATGACCGCGGCCGCCACAATCGGTGCGCTCATCCCACCGGCACTCGGATTAGCAAGTCAGTCTAGTTTTGTCTCGGCACCGATGGCTGTAGCTGTGATCGGTGGACTGGTCGCGTCGACACTGATCACACTGGTGATCGTGCCGGTGTTATACCGCATGACCGAAGGCACAGCTGAAACCTTGAACCAGAGGCAGGCCGAGCGGGAACAAGCGGCCCTATAAATTCACTCAACGCAAAGCACCTCGAGGCTATTTTAACAACCGGTGACTACAGTAACCTGGAGAGATATGAGCAACCAAGGTCCAACCAATAATGGTGACGACGAAGATCCAATGGCCGAAATGTTTCGGCGCATGTTTGGCGGCAACGCACCAGATCCCGAAGAGATCCAGCGTGCGATGAATCAATTTGGTGCCTCCGGCATGCCGTTTGATCCGTCCATGATGGATCCACAGATGATCCAGAACATGATGCAGCAGTTCCAATTCATGATGCACTCCTCTGAGGAGGAGGGCCCGGTGAAATGGGACTTGGCTAAGCAGACCGCACGCCAGACCGCTGCTGGACAGGACCCAACCGTCGGTTCTTTCGCCGCCACTGAAATCAATGACGCCCTCCGCCTGGCCGACTCGTGGTTAGACCAGGCCACCACGATCGAAGCTGCCAATGTGCCCGTGGTGGCATGGTCTCGGGCCGAATGGGTCGAATCCACCATGGATAACTGGCGTGAAATGACCGAACCAGTCGTCACCTCGCTGTCTGAAGCGCTCACCCGCGCCATCACCGAACAGCTTCCTGGGCAACTCCCAGAAGAGCTACAAGGTGCCCTGGGCAATATGGAACCCATGATGAAGAACCTTGGTGGGTCCATGTTCGGGCTCCAGTTAGGTCAAGCGATCGGTGAGCTAGCGCAAGAAGTTTTATCAGGAACTGATACCGGTTTCCCGGTAGCCGGCCAACGCATGGCGATGCTGCCGGTCAACATCGAAGAATTTGGTGACGGGCTCGATATCGAACCCGAACAGATCCGCATCTATCTGGCGCTACGAGAGGCCGCCCGCATGCGGCTGTACGCTAACTCTCCATGGCTGGCCCGGGATCTGACCGCGATGGTGCAACAGTACGCCGCAGGGATTACCATCGACATCTCGGCCATCGAAGATGCAGTTCAGACGCTGGACCCGATGGATCCTGAGTCCATGGATCAAATGTTTTCTAGCTCCATGTTCATTCCAGAACCAGAAGGTGCACAAAAGGCCGCCATCGAGCAGCTCGAAACCCTGCTGGCTCTGGTTGAAGGTTGGGTCGACGTGGTGGTTACGGAGGCCGCCAAACCGTTAGAGTCGGCAGACGCGCTTCGCGAGATGATTAACCGGCGTCGCGCCTCCGGAGGTCCCGCAGAGCACGCTTTTGGTTCTCTGGTTGGTTTAGATCTGCGTCCGCGCCGTCTCAACGATGCGGCGGAACTATGGACCACGATTGCAGCCTCCGAAGGCAAGGAATACCGGGACGCTATCTGGGAATCCCAATTGCACTTACCCACGGAGGAAGATCTCGACGATCCAGAAGGTTATGTGAAACGTCGTGAGACCGCTGACGAACAATCGGCCAGCCTCGATGAAGACCTCAAGAAGCTCCTGGAAGGCGGCTACGAAGAGGACTAATCGTAGGCGCTGGGAAACTGACCATGTTGGTCACGATGCTGTGCAAACGCGACCCCGTCTAAAAACGCGTCTGCTTCTTGCATGCGCGGATAACGGCGGGTAAACGCTTTGAAATCGTCTCCATGACCCGGATATTTCAGGTGGGCGAGTTCGTGAATTAACACACCGTCAATCACCCATTGGGGCATGCCCCGTAACATGGTAGAAATTCGAATAGATTTCGTCGCTGTGGTGCATGAGCCCCATCGGGTGGTTTGTCGATCTGACCAGACCACCGAATTGGGTTGGACCTCTCCATTGAGCCACACCTTCGCCAGGTGTATGGCACGAGCATAAAGTGCTGGGTTTGACTGAAATCGCTGACTAGCCCGTTGCTGGGATTTGATTTTGGCGATGAGTCCTCGCGCCGAAGTTACAATGTCTTGATCTCGCATCGTGCTGGGCACAGCCAACTGAATCATACCGTCGCGTACTGAGGCCGAAATGGTTTTTTGGCGACGTGCCGACGCGATGAGCCGAATCGGTTCCCCGTCAATCTCTACGATCGAGGAAATTCTGCCGCCGGACAGTTGCTGAATGTTTGCTCGTACCAGAGTTGAAATAGTGTTCATGCCCTTCATGCTGCACCATCGTCGGACGCTCCCTCGCAGCTAAGGCGTCCCATGTGGATAAACACCTACTGCGGCTGACGGTTGTGGAAAACAGACAGCACGATGCGCCCCGGTCGACCATCATGGTAACACCTTGAAGCAAGCGAGGAGTTGCTATGCAGATCAATCCGGGCCTGTCGTTTACTCAACTATCCCCTACCGAGGTGCAAGTCGGTTCGGGGTATCGAGCTCTTGAGCTCACTGGGGCCAGTCCGAATGTGCTCACATTCCTGCGATACCTACGCGAGGGCATCCCCGACGGCGAGGAGTACTTGGTAGCTCGACAGTGCCGCGTATCGGAAGTCGAGTGTCATTTACTCCTAACTCAACTCGCGCCAGTACTCATGTCGACTCCCGTCGAAGAAAATTTTGTCATCAGTGCCGACCCAGATCATCGCGGAAGTCTGGCACGCTTGCGATGCGTGACCCCAGTATTTAAACACGGACGATTACAGGGAGTGGCGCCCCATGATCGGCAGCAGTTCCAAGCCCAACGGTACGGGGCCTCGTTGCAGATTTTCGGGCTCGGCCGGACCGGGGTCGCTTTGACGAAGATCCTGATAGATTCCGGGCTTGGACACGTCAGTGTTTGGGATTCCACTCGGGTCACGTCGGCAGATCTTGGGACCGGGTTGAGCGAAGCCGACATCGGCCAGATTCGGTCATTGGCGACGGCGACCGCCCTGAATGCTAAGCATCAACCTCCCAGTGTCCACCCAACTGGTTGGCTCAAGCAGCCGCCGTTTGCTGGGCTGGCTACCGTGCACATCACCCTTGGTGGACTAGACACCGCTGCCTTGGCCCTTGCCAAGGAGCAGCGACGCCCTTACTTGCCGGTCGTCGTACGAGACGATGAAATCGATATTGGTCCTTGGGTCGTCCATTATGGAAATGCATGTCCGTTGTGTCTCACCGATGACACCGGGAAAAGCACGCATGATCAGCCGCGAAGAGACGTAGCTGAGCACTTCGGGGGGATTGAGACTGTCGCTGGTGCGCACCTAGTCGCAGGCCTGATCGCCACAGATGTGCTGGCGCTCGTGGATTCTCAGCAGCTGCGTCATCAAGTACCGATGACCAAATACGGCGCGGTGCCGGGCATGACATTAAATACGTTCACTCGGGTCCACCTGGCCAATGGATGGGTTCAGACATTTGAGGTGGACCCACGACCGGGGTGTTGCGTCGCTCTTCCGGAACTCAAAATCGCTAAGACGTCCGGGCCATAGCGTTCCAATTTCTTCGGACCTATCCCAGGCAGTTTGCGCAACTGTCGAAGGTCAGTGGGCATCTTTTCGGCAATTGCCACCAGGGTTGCATCGGTAAACACAACAAATGCCGGAACTTTGTCAGCCGTGGAAACCGCTTTGCGCCAGCTCACAAGATTATCAAACACTTCCTGGTCGTAGGTGGGAGGACAGTCGTCGCAGCGACCAACCTTTCGTTCCGCACCGGTCAAGAGCACCGCCCCACAGGTGCGGCAATTCGCTACTTTGGCACGACGGGCTCTCGGGGTACGCGCCGTGGATCTGGACGCTGAGCGGGTGGTGGAGGGCCGAATTGCTTCCAAGAAGCGCGACGGGCGTCTGCTTGCACGACCACCCGCCGAGCGGGACAGGGACCAGGAAAGATACAACTGAGTTTTTGCCCTGGTGATTCCCACATAAAACAATCGGCGTTCTTCGTCCACATCTTTGGCTTCGGTCGCGAAGCTGATAGGCATGAGTCCCTCGGTAAGGCCAACCAGAAAGACTGTATCCCATTCGAGCCCTTTCGCCGAGTGCAGGGAGGCCAGTGTCACGCCGTCCATGACCGGTGCGTGCTGATGCGAAGCCCGCTCATCAAGTTCTGCCACAACCATGTCCATCGTGACTTGATCACCTCGAGCGACAACGAGATCTTCGGCCAAGTTCACAATCGCGTTCAGCGACTCCCAACGTTCACGAACTGCTCCAGATTGTTGTGGCGCCACCGGTGTATAACCAAGCGAGGCCAACACATCTTTAATGCGAGTTACGACTTCGGCGCCGGCTACACCATCAGCGGATTTCGCCGCCGCACGGAGTTGCAAAATGCCATCGCGTACTTCACGGCGATTGAAGAAGCGTTCAGCACCGCGGACTTGGTATGAGATACCGGCATCGGAGAGGATCTGTTCAAAGGTGGCTGACTGGGCGTTGGTACGAAACAGCACGGCCATGTCGGCACCCTTATGACCATCGGCGAGTAGCTGTTGGATTTGTTGGGCAACCCATTCTGCTTCAGCCTCATCGTGGGTGCATTCTGCAAATACTGGTTCAGGACCGGGGTCGCGTTGAGAAATAAGTTCCAACGGTTCGGGCCAACGCGGCAGCGCCGGGTTATCGGCCTTGGTGCGTTCCTGCAGCAAACGGTTCGCAAGGTCAACGATCTGCGGTGTTGAACGGTAGTCACGAATCAATTTGATCTGCTGGGCAGTTGGAAAATCCTGGGTGAAGTCCAGCAAGAAATCGGCGGTGGCACCGGTAAAGGAATAAATAGTCTGGGACGTATCCCCCACCACGCACAAATCGTCTCTGTCCCCCAACCAGCCTTTAAGTAGCCGGTATTGCAGAGGAGAGACGTCTTGGAACTCGTCGACCAAGAAGATCCGATACTGATTCCGCACGGTGGCGGCAATACGAGGTTCGGATTCTAAGATACCGACCATAATCAGTAACACGTCTTCAAAGTCAATTAATCCGCGATCTGATTTTAGATCCTCGTAGGCCTGGAATAAGCGGGTGACTGCGATCAGGTCCCATCCAGCCGGCATGATCCGGTGCGTGGCACGTTGTTGATAGGTCTGGGCGGTGAGCATGTTGAACTTTGCCCACTCGATTTCTCCGGCAAGGTCTCGAATCGTGGCCTTATCGGTGGTCATGCGTAATCGTTGGGCGGCTTCCATAATCAGATTGGTTTTGTGCTCGACCAATCGAGGCATGTTTCCGCCAACGGCGGCCTGCCAGAAGTACTGTAGCTGGCTCAAGGCAGCCGCGTGAAATGTTCTGGCTTGGACCCCGTGGGCCCCGAGATCTCGAAGACGAGACCGCATTTCGGCAGCAGCTCTGGCGGTAAAGGTCACCGCCAGCACGTTATAGGGATTATAGACTCCGGTCGCGACACCGTAGGCGATGCGGTGAGTAATGGCGCGGGTCTTTCCGGTTCCGGCACCAGCTAAAATTCGAACGGGACCGGTCAGGGTGGTGGCGGCTTGACGTTGTTCAGCATCAAGGCCAGCAAGGATATCGTCAGGATTCTGCACTGCTAGTTCTCTAAGGTTCTTGGTTGTGGCAATGGTCCACCGTACCAGTGGCTGATCAGGTGGTGAGCGATCGAGGAGGCACCTGGAATAAACATGCGCCCGTTTTCCACTTCCTGGCGGAGTTCTTCACGGCTAAACCAGCGGACCTTTGCCATTTCTTCTTGATCTGCTGCCGCGTCCTCAGGCTGAGTGGTTCGGCCCATGAAGCCCAGCATGAGCGACTGGGGAAACGGCCAAGGCTGAGAGCCCATGTACTTGACCCCTTCGACAATTACACTAGATTCTTCATAGACTTCACGTTTCACAGCTGCCTCGAGCGATTCGCCGGGCTCCACGAATCCGGCGAGCGCCGAATAGCGTTTATCGCCCCAGGCACGGTTATTGCCCAGTAGAGCCCGGTCATTGGGGTCGGTGATCAGCATGATGACGGCCGGGTCGGTGCGCGGGAAGTGTTCCGAACCATCGTTGGGGCATTCCTGTACCCACCCGGAACTTTTCAGTTTGGTTTTAGTGCCGCATCGCGGGCAGTACTTGTGGGCTTTGTGCCAGTTCGCGATGGCAATTGCTGACACGAAGATGCCCGCGTCGCGGTCGTTCAGACCGGCTGCGATATCCGAAACACCAAGCCACTCGATATAATCCGGATGTTCGACGATGTTTCCACCCACTTCTGGGTCGGTCAGTTCTGGTGGTTTCGTCGACGAATTTGCCGTCAGGAGGATAATTTCGACGTGTTCCTCGGTGGGCTCGACAAATTGACTGTGTTTGGAGCGGTGATGCGCTGAGCGACCGATGTACACGGCGTCATCGGGCAGCTGCCCCGTGGGAGCCGAGAGCACGATTTGCCCGTTATAAACCGGTGCCGTCCGACCGTGCAGCCACAGCACACGGGCGTTGGCGCGCTCCCAGAGGGTAGCCAACCAGGTTTCGTCGTCGCGAACTTCAGTGCCACGATCTACGTCGTCGCGGGCAAGGGGTAAACGTCCAAGATCGGGCAGCATATCCATGACTTCCAGCTTAGTCCTCGATCGAAGTTTTTCGACTCACCAGCTTCGTGAGTAACAACCAGGCCCTAAGCCGCGTAAGGTAGATGTGATGAAACGTACCGCCATGGAACTTGCAGCACTGGCCTCGGCAGCCATGCCGGGGCTCGATATTGTCCAAGCCCGGACATCTCCCGATGACCCGCGCGCATTTGACTCTGCTATCGTGACCGACGCTGATAATAATCATTGGCGAGTGCGGTCACCCAAGAACTCCCAGGCGGCCTTCCGGTTAGAAACGGAAATTCAAGTATTGTCGGGGTTTACGCCCGCCATTCGAGCCCACCTGCCGTTTCGAGTGCCCTCGGTTGCTGGTGCGGTGCAACTCGATTCCCTGCGGACATTTATTTATCATCAAATGCCCGGGATGCCGGTGGATTTGGACACGCTCACTGAGTCCAAATCGCAAACTATCGATGATATCGGTCGGATTCTTTCTGCCATCCACAAGCTGCCCAGCTCGGTGGTGGAAACCGCTGACTTACCGGCTTACGGGGCCGAAGATATCCGCACTCGGTCGCTGTCCGAGTTGGATCAGATGGCACTCACTGGCAAGGTGCCAGCTGCCCTGTTACGTCGCTGGGAGAATGCGTTTGAAGAACGCCAGATGTGGACATTCGTCCCCCGTGTGGTGCACGGAGATTTTGACGAAACCTCTTTGCTGATTGATCGCAATCGGGCGGTCGGTGTGACCGCATGGACGGACTTACATGTTGGTGATCCAGCTCGAGATTTCATCTGGTTGGCCTCGACCAATTCGCTCGAGTTTCGCGAGGCAGTCATCTCCGCCTACCACCGGCACATGGCGGTGCCTGCTGATCACGTGGACCTGCATCTGATGCGGCGAGCAGCATTGGCCGCGGAATTCTCGTTGGCCAAATACTTAATGTCAGGCATGCACGCTTCCAATGATGAGGTGATTGCTGAAGCGCAAAAGATGCTGACGGATTTGGCCGCTGATATTGAACGCACCGGCGGTCAGGATATCGGCCAACGGTTCTGGGAGCCCACCTCGCCCGGTGACCCCACCGCCGAGGATGATGTCGTCATCACATCCGACGAAGAGCACGTGCCACAACAGGTCGCAGTATCCGATGGCCCCAAACCTTCCGCCGAGAGCAACGAATCAGCTGCTCCAGACGAAACGTTTGGCGAGGACGAAGCCGTTGCTGAATCCCCGGCACCAAACACCCAGCAGAATGATGAGCAGGTTGGTCAGACTTCCTACGCCACGACACACGCATCCGAGTCGGAGACCGCGGATGCGAGTCATCCCAAGGCTGCTGATGCTGAAGAGCACTCGGCTGAGCTCAGGGTCCATAAACTATCGGATGAGGGCGAACTAGTTCCCCAAACTCCCCCGGCGGAGGATGAAGATACTCAACCGATCTCCTGGGAAGTTGTCCGCGATAACCTTAAACGCGACTAGGATTCTGCCAAGGCGTTGGCCAAGATCTGCTCGAGCTGCTCAGCAGTAGCGAAATCCTGCGGTGTTTTTTCCACCCCGTGGGCAATATACACAAATTTACCGGTGATATTCTCTAACGGGATGTCATGCAGGCGTGACCAGGCCAGCCGGTAAATTGCTAGTTGTAGGCTGCGTCGTGGCATCTCAGCATCCGAGGGCACCCGACCGGTTTTCCAGTCCACAAGTTCCCACATGGCGTCCGGATCATAGGGTTTTTCCGGGTCTCCCCCACGACGAAATACCGCGTCAATGCGGCCACGCAGGGTCAAACCCGCCACGGAGGTTTCCACTGCAGCTTCTATCATCACCGGGGTCTTGTTGGCCCAATCCGATGCCTCAAATTTTTCGCGCAGTTCCGCCAACCCGGTGGCCTGATCCCATTCGGCATCTACAAGTACTTCGGGATCATCGATATCTAACGTCGGGGTCAAACCAGGACGGTTTTGGGTGTAGTAATGTTCAATCCATTCATGCACCAGGGTGCCTTCACGTGCTGCCGCGGTTGGGCGTCGCGGCATGGGCCGCCGAATCTGTCGTGCGACCGCTTCAGGATCTGCAGCAAGCTCGACGAAACGACTCGTCGAGATATGTTCGGGCATGGGCACATCGTGGCTAACGGGCAGATTCGCCCGCCCCAGCACCCAATCGATGCGTTGTGCCAGATCATCGTCGAGAACGGTTTTAGCCGAGGTCGCGTGCCGGACTCTTGCAGCGGCGCGTTGCAGGGTGGCACGGCGTGGGTGGCTGCGACGCACCGCGACGGCCGTATCATCAGGTTCCGCCAGGCGTCCGTCATCGCGGGCTTCCACTTGGTAATGGACGGGACCATCCAACGGGTCATAAGGCCACTGGGCGACCAGGGCTTTTGCCCGGCGTGGGTTTTCTTCCGGAAAGTCTTCGGCCCAGTGAGCTTTGAGATCCAGCCCATAGTGGTCTTCGTATTCCAGCATTTCTTCTAGGAAAACCGACATCTTGTCGGGGCGTTTGGTGGTGCCTTGCCAGTGGGCGCCTGAAACCCATAACAAATCCTTGGCACGGGTGAAGGCGACATAGGCCAATCGCCGGGCTTCGTCGAGCTCGTGTGCTTGGACTTGCTGGCGCAAGGTAAGGACTTCTCGTCCCTGGGTTTCTGCGAGGTTCTCGGCCATCTTGTCTGACCAGGTGTCCACACCTGATAGGCCAGCCCATTCGCGCACATCGCTGGCGGCTTCATACTCCCAAGTAGGTAAGGTCTCGGCGTCACCGCGCAATGGCCAGGGCAGATCGCCACGGCTTTTGGCCGTCCATAAATCTACGGTAGTTCCTGGGAAGTACCGTTCGTTCATTCCCGGCACGAAGACCGCATCCCATTCCAAGCCTTTGGACGCGTGCATGGTCATTAGCTGCACTGCTCCGGGTTTGGGTTGTTCCGGTGGCATATCTAAACCGTCTTCTTCGTCTACGGCGGTTTCTAGCCACGTGAGAAACGTGACGAGGTCAAGGGTGCGGGTTTCGTCGGCAGAGGCTTGGAATGCTTCGGCGATGCGCAAGAATTCGTCGAGATAGCGGCGCGCATCCACGGCCTCGTTCCCGGGACGCACCCCAACTTCGACGCCCAAACCGGTCACCTTTTCGATCTGTCGGATCAAAGTGGGAATGGGAAGATGAATTTGACGCATCAACTCGCGCAGTATGGCCCCTATGGTCTTGAGGCGCTGGAATCCTGTTTCACTAAACCGCTGCCCACGCGAGCTGACCCAATTGCCTTTGGGTAACCGCAAAATAGCGCTGACTAACGACGGATGGTCGATCTCTTCTCGCGGCGAGGTGCCGCCATCTAAGGGGTCGTGGCGATCCTGATATTCAAGGCTTCGCGCATACGCATTGAGTACCCATAGATCTTCGGGTCCGATACGCCACCGAGCGTTGGTGAGCAATCGTAGCAGCGGCTCGGAGGACTGCGGTTCTGCCAGTACCCGGAGGATGGACACAATTTCGATGACCTCGGGGATGCCCAACAATCCTGCGAGCCCGACAACCTCATACGATATGCCGCGAACTTCAAGCGCTTCGATCAGCGGGGTGAACTGTTTCTTCGTACGACACAGAATGGCAGCGGTCTGTTGCCCTTCGCGTATGCCAAGCGTTTGGATTCTTTCGGCCAGATGGGCAGCCTCGTCATCAGCCGAGGCAAACCAGTTCAACTCGACCGTGCCGGTGCCAGCGCCGTGACGAGGCTGCAACACAGGGATGACGTGCCCAGCCCGAGCATTTTCGCGTAGTGGCTGGGCCACATGGTTGGCCACATCCAGAATCTGGCTGCTGTTTCGCCAAGCGGTGGTCAACACGAGCTGTTCTGCCCCGAATTCTTCAACGAATGAGAACAACTGTCCGGCCGAGGCACCACGAAAACCATAAATCGACTGGTTTGGATCCCCCACGGCGGTGACCGAATGCGATGTTTGCGTGCCACCGGCTCGGCCATACAGTGCGGAGAATAGCTGCAGTTGAGCGTGGGAGGTATCTTGGAACTCATCCAGCAGCACGATCTTGTATTTTTCTCGTTCGACCGCACGCACTTCAGGCAGTTGCGTGGCGATCATGGCCGCGTACCGCACCAGATCACCGTAGTCCATGACATTATTGGTGTGTTTGAGTGCAAGATAATCGGTGACCATATCTGCGATTTTGGTGCGCAGCTTCAACCCGGCAAATAACGTTCTGGTATTGGTGGTCATCGACTTTGATACGGGCAGCCCTTGCCCGTAGGCGAACATCTCGGCTAACGCCGCACTGACTTCTGCGGGTTCAACCAGGTGCTCGGCACAGTCCCCTGCCAGTTTCTTGACCGCCTGAATGGTTGACGATAACGGACGCTCCCGGACCTCGTCAGCAATACTATTGAGCAGGTCGTCGGAGTGGACATCAGAAAGATCCAAGTCGGAATCGTGTTCGCGGGCTACCTCGGTAATCAACTGGTAGGACTCTGCTTCGCCGATCAGTCGAGCATCAGGCTCGACCCCAATGCGCAGACCGTGATCGGCGACCAGCGAGTTCGCATACGAGTGATAAGTGGTCACGGTGGCTTGGCCAATATCTGCAGTATCGTAGCCCAAATCAATGTCGGTGCGGCTTGCCAGGCGTTCGATCGCATTATTGATTCGGGTTTCCAGCTCTCCGGCAGCCTTGCGCGTAAAAGTGACTCCGAGCACTTCTTCTGGGCGTACATAACCATTGGCGATCAACCAGATGACCCGGTCGGTCATGGTGTGGGTTTTGCCCGAGCCTGCCCCGGCTACGACCAGAAGTGGATCGGGTCCGGCTTCGATGATGGCGGTCTGCTCCGCGGTGGGATACAACCGTTTGCTAACGGGTTTGTGATCTTCGAGCAGGTCGGTCAACTGGTGAGCAGTATAGCGCGGCGGGTGGCCCCAGGTTAGATCAGCCATTCGGTTACTTGTTGTCCTTCCTTGCACAGCGGGCACAGGGTCTTCAAGCTGCAGGTGTTCTCATCGTGCATGGCATAGAAATAGGGCCCTTGGACCCAGCGGGCCGCATCAATAATATCTTGCTCGGCCCAGGTGTGTCCCGGCTCTAGGGGTGCCTGGGGTTGAATTTGAACGTTGGTTCGCGTCTTCCCCAGCTGCACCAACGCAGCACCTGCTGGATCGGTGCGCTCCACTAAATCAGTGATGGCACCGGCTTTGATCATGGCCTGATAGACCCCCAATTGCGGTAACCGCCTCATGTCCGCTGCACTGACTTCGGTCGCACCAGTTTTGAGGTCGACTACATAGGGTCGGCCCTGTTGATCGATCTCGACACGGTCTATCACGCCATTGAGTTGGACCGGTAAGCCTCCGAAATCCTTGTTCAGGGTGACGGTCTGTTCAACGGCGATGAGTTTTCGTGGACCAAATTGTTCGGCGTTTTTGCCCGTACCGGTTTTATATCCGGCCCGCATGCGCTGGACGTATTGATAGAAGAAGTCAATGGCCCGTTCGGCTTTGGCGTACAGGGCATCGTATTCCCAGCCCGGTTCAATCCCGGCTTCAGCTGCTAAAACCGGGAATTTAGATTTGAGTTCTGCATACATCTGGCCGACGTCCGCGTTAGGGTATTTCTCGGCTATCGCGTGAATGAAGGTACCGGTGGCCGCGGCGGCACCGGCCGTCGAGGTCGAAACCTGATAGATGAACCATTGCAATGGCGAGTGCACCGCGGTCTCAACCGTCGATGGCGACAACCGGATGGGATTGGGCTCGCCATCTTCATTGACGCCGTGGATCGGGCTGCTCGTGGACAATTCATTGAGCCCCCACCAGTTGTTCGGATCGGCGCTGGCTATCCCACCGTCAGCTAAGACCGCGAGCGCGCGGGCTGCCTGGTCGGCACGTTGTTCTAAGGCTGTGTGATTGTCGGTGGTGGTTTCAAGCTGTCGTTGGGTTTCTTCCAAAGTTCGTCGCAAATGGATGACCAGCCCATCGACGGTCAGCGGGGTGGCGACTGTCGTGTAGGGACGAACCGGCTGATCGTCGGTCGGAGTCCACGGAGCCAGGCGTTCAATAAACATCGACGGCTGGTGATCGGCGTCCGCCACGGCGGTGGCAATCAGACGACGAGAGGCCCGTGAAACCGCGGCGGCAAAGGTCCGCAGCTCGTCATGGCGTACTTGTGCGATACGTTCGTTGATCGGTTGTTCACCGGCTGTGCCGGTGACTTCTTCAACGAGTTCTTGGGTGTGCAGTAATTGGCCGCGTAACCGCGTGTTGGGCCAGATGCCTTCTTGAACGCCAACGACGAAGACGGTATCCCATTCTCGGCCAGCTGCGGTGGTCGGGGTCAGCACGGCCACCCCCGTTTGTCCCCCGCGTGTGGTCAGGGAGTCCATGGGCAAGTCTTGTTCTGCCAGATACTCGGTAAAACCCAGCGCGGTTTGGCCGGGAAATTGCACCGAGTAACGTTCTGCTGCTTCAAATAATGCAACGGCTGAGTCGAGATCATGGTTGGCTCGGATGGCCGCATCTTTGTCGTTGGACAGCGCTTGTTCTTCCCATACTTTACCGACCTCCGGAAGAGCGGTGGACCACCCAGCCCACAGCACCAGTTCGGCCGACGCGTCTTCTTCTAAAGTGGCTTTTACCATGGCGGCCAGCATGTTTCCAATACGTACCGCACCGGCGGCATACCGCGGAAGCGTTGACTTTGGGTTCATCCCTAACATCGTCTTCGCTTGATCTGGGTCGGCGACCAGCTGGTCCAAGAGGGTGGCCGAATCCCGAGTGCCTTGCGCATCGCGTTCCACTGCCAGAAGAGCGCGTCGCAGATTGCGCAGTTCTAGCGGCGTGGACGCTCCGTATCGACCGGTGATCAGCCAGTGCAGGTCGGCGGGCTCAAGACCGGTGGCCGTTTCGGCGGTGCCGTGGGCAACCGCATCAGCTGCGGCGACCATGACCAGCAATGGTGCAGCTGAGGGTTGTTGGTTCAGTTGAACCTCGCTGCTGGCTCGCACCACCGGGATCGCTTCTGCTTCCAAAGCGGTTACAACATCGGCGACTTTGGCTGCGGTGCGGGCTATTACCGCCATTTCATCGAATGGCACATCGTGGCGGTGATGCAGTTCCAGTACCTGCTGAATGATGAATAGGTGTTCTTCGACCGGGGAAGCTAGCCGGTGGACACTTACGGCGTCGTCGTGGGTTGCCGGTTGCACTGGCGTACGAGCATCCGGCAGACCGGAGATGGCCGGGATGCGACTAACAGTTCGTTGGTAGGCCGTGTGCAGGTGGTTACCTAAGCGGTAGCCTGTGGTCAGTGTGTACGTCGGCGCGTTGGGGGCCAATACCTCGGGCCAGTGCACCAGTTCTTGTGGACGTGCACCGCGGAATCCCTGGACGGTCGTGTCCGGATTAACGGTGATGAGAATATCGCGGTCGGTGCCAATGAGTTTGACCAGCCGATGAATAGCCGGAGTGGCATCCTGAAAATCGTCGATAATGATATGTCGCAGTCGTTGTGTCTCATCAGCGGCAAAATATGGATTGGCCACCCACAAGTTGGAGGCCGCAGTAATCAGACCGGACGGGTCATATGCGGCAGCCCCGGAGAGGTCCAGCACGTCGCGATAATCTTGCAATATCGTAGCGGCTGCGATCCATTCGGCTCGACTCTTCTGATGGCCAAGTTCTGCGAGTTCACCCGGCTCGATGCCATATTCTGCGCTCCGGTCGATTAATTCGCGTAATTCGTGACGAAGTCCGCGTAACCCTACAGCTTGCACAAGGCTCTTGGGCCAGTCGATCGTCAGCTGAGGGTCGCTGCTGTAACCGTCGATAAGTTCGGCAATGAGCCGGTCCTGTTCGGCGCCAGCCAACAGTCGTGGTGTGATGCCCTCATCTTCGCGAATGCGATGAATCAGATCATAGGCATAGGACGGAAATGACCGCACGGGGGTTTCTGCGCGGGAATCGATAGACTCGTAGTTCAGTCGTGCCGTGAGATAGTCGCGCAGGTGCGCTGCTCCGGTGCGCGTATTTGTCAACAGTAAGACTTCGTTCGTCGGCACCCCGGAGGTAATCTTGTCAACCGCATATTCGACTGCGGTAGTAGTCTTTCCCGTCCCCGGTCCGCCCAGCACGAGCATCGGTCCGTGGCCAGCGGGTTGATTGACAATCGCTTGTTGCGTCGCATCAAGCACTGGGGCGCCACGATAGAGATTTTCGGGCCGGAGCAGTTGCGGGGTAGAAACCATAGCTTCTATTGAATCATCTTTGCACCGGAGCCTGGCAAACTCTCCACAGCGAACAGCTTCTCCACAGGTGCTGCCATTTCAGTGGTCGACAAGGTAATTTGGAAGCATGCTCAATCCTGAACGCGTCTTGGCCATCCCAGGACCGACCGAGCCTTGGCATACCGGAACGTTAGTGGGCTTCGATTTGGAAACCACCGGCCGGAACCCGCATACCGCACGGATTGTCACCGCTTCCATCGTGCTATTGGATCCCGAAGGTAATTTACGTGCTAATGCCGAGTGGTTGGTGGACCCTGAGGTGGAGATCCCTGCCGAGGCCGCCGCAGTTCACGGTGTGACCACCGAACACGCCCGCGCACATGGTATGGACGCTACTCAAGGTGTGAGCGAAATCGTGGCGACTCTGATGGATTTTATGTATCACCGGGTGCCAATCGTGGCTTATAACGGCGTGTATGATTTCACGGTACTCACCGCTGAAATGGCCCGTCGCAACATGGGGGAATTTGCGGTAGTCGGCGTCATTGATCCCTACGTGCTTGATAAACATGTCGATACTTATCGCAAGGGAAAACGAACCCTGGAAGCCGTATCGGCGCATTATGGTGTCCCATTAGATAACGCACACACCTCTTTAGCTGATGCAATTGCTGCGGTACAGGTCGCTAAGGCCTTAGTCGAACGCCATCCACAGCGTTTAGACGCACCCCTGGAGACCGTATTCAATCACCAGATTCGGTGGAAGGCAGAACAAGCAGAGAGTTTTGAACAGTACCTACGGCGCAAGAATCCTCAAGCAGTCGTATCCAGAGATTGGCCCGTCGAACGAGCCTCAATCCCGCAACCGCACTCCCACGACACACCGTAAGATTTAAAATATTCGATACTTGAAGTCGCGTGTACATGCCGAAAACACCGCGTTCACACCGAGTGCCGACTAGCTACCCGGCTGTAAAGCCTTCCAATCTGTTCATCATGTCGTAAGCTATGAGGCACGGATCACATGATCGATGATCCGTAAGTAGCGTTGACAAAACAACCAGCGCAACGACATTACTTGCACTTACCTTGAACGGAGATCCCGTATGGAATCCAAACGGCTATTTAAATACGTCGCGGCACTATCGCTTGGGGCACTGGCATTTACCGCGTGTGGCGGCGGTGGAGGCGAAGCGGAAGGCGACCAGGGCTCTGATGGCGAAATGGTTATCAACGCTCACGGCGTCGAACCTCAGAATCCACTCGTTCCAACTAACACGAATGAAGTCGGCGGCGGCCACATCGTAGATGCCATCTTTGCCGGGCTCGTGTCGTATAACACTGACGGTTCCACTGAGCTGGAAGTCGCCGAATCCATTGAGTCAGAAGACAATCTGACATGGACCATCACATTGAAAGACGGCTGGACGTTCTCGGACGACTCACCGGTGACAGCCAACTCCTTTGTCGATGCCTGGAACTACGGGGCTGATCCAGAAAATGCGCAACTAAATGCGTACTTCTTCAACCCGATTGAAGGTACCGACGATGAAGGAAGCAGCACCGATGGCGACACGATCTCCGGGCTTGAGGTCATCGATGACCTCACCTTCGAGGTGACGCTCAAAGAAGCTGCTGCAGACTTCCCCGATCGTCTGGGATACTCCGCATACTTCCCGCTGCCCGAAGTGGCGTTTGAGGACATGGAAGCCTTCGGCGAAAAACCGGTATCCAACGGTCCGTATGTATTGGAAGAGTGGAATCACGACGTCGAAGCCGTGCTCGCCACGAACCCTGATTATGAAGGCAACCGGACGCCAGAAAATGACGGTTTGGTCTTCACGTTCTACACAGATCCTGATGCGGCCTACACTGACGTGCAGTCCGGTGTTCTTGACATCATGGATCAGGTGCCACCTTCGGCCATCGCAACATTCCAGGACGATGAAAGCATCCAAGCGTTCACCGAGCCCGGATCGGTGAATGCGACTATTACGATTCCAGAGAGCCTGGAACACTTCGGTGATGACGAAGAGGGCCAGTTGCGCCGCCAAGCCATTTCCAAAGCTATTGACCGTCAAGCAATCACCTCGACCATTTTCGATGATACCCACACTCCATCAACTGACTTCTCCAGTCCGCTCATGCCCGACTACACAGAAAATGTTGAAGGCGCAGAGGTCTTGGAGTTCGATGCTGAGGAAGCACAGGATCTGTGGGCGCAAGCCGATGAGATCAACGAGTTCTCTGGCACATTCGAACTGTCATACAACGCTGACGGAGCTGGCAACCGCGAATGGGTGGAAGCAGTGACCAACCAGATCCGTGAGAATCTAGAGATCGAAGCTGAGCCGAACGCGTTTGCAACTTTCGCGGAATTCCGCGAACTGATCACCAACCGCGAGCTCGATACCGCATTCCGTACCGGTTGGCAGCCCGACTACCCATCGGTTTACAACTACATCGCACCGATCTTTGGCACCGGAGCAGGTGCCAATGACGGAGATTACTCGAACTCAGACTTCGACACGAAACTGCGTGAGGCAGCAGCTGCTGAGGACGATAACGCCCGAGCAGAAATCCTCGCCGAAGCGCAGGCCATTCTCTTAGAAGACCTGCCAGCTATCCCGCTGTGGAACCGTGATGCTATCGCCATCGCAGCTCAAGGCGTCGAAGGTGTCCAAGTCAACTGGCAAAACCAGCCAGAATATCACCTGGTCACCAAATAATCCATAATCACTATCAACGACGATTGAGCAGTCCTGTGACCGCCGATAACTTCGGCGGTCACAGGCTTGTTCATCGAACTTCTAGGTCTCGTCACTCAGAAGGTGACACGACAACATTCGAGGTACAGCATGTGGCGTTATATCGTCCGCCGACTGCTCCAGACCATACCGGTCGTCTTAGGAGCTACACTGCTCATCTATGCGCTGGTCTTCTTGCAACCCGGAGATCCTATCGTCGCGCTGTTCGGCGAGAAACCCGTCTCTGAGGCAGCCAGAGCAGAACTTGAAGCGCAATACAATCTTGACCAACCATTTCTTATCCAGTGGCTCCTGTTCTTGAAAGGAGCCCTCGTCGGAGACTTCGGGACCTCCTATTCAGGACAGCCCGTAGCCGATCTCATCGCCCGCTCCCTGCCGGTCACATTCCAGCTAGCCTTCATGGCGATGATTATTGAAGCCATCCTCGGGGTAGCCGCAGGATTCTATGCTGGCTTGCGCCGGGGTGGCATCTTCGATTCCACCATGTTGGTGGTCTCCCTGATCGTCATCGCTATTCCCATCTTTGTGCTCGGGTTCGCACTACAGCTGGTCTTTGGGGTCCAATTACAATGGGTCCCGCCAACCGTGGGCTCAGCCACAACCTTCACCAACCTACTGCTACCCGCAGTGGTCTTGGGGCTGGTGTCCTTTGCCTATGTCCTTCGATTGACTCGCACATCGGTGATTGAAAACCTCACCGCTGACCACGTGCGCACCGCCCGGGCACACGGTGTGTCCGACGGTCTGGTCAACCGACGCCACGTGCTTCGCAACTCGTTGATCCCCGTGGTCACCTTTTTGGGTGCAGATCTCGGGACACTCATGGCCGGAGCAGTGGTCACCGAAGGAATCTTCAATATCAACGGTATCGGCAACCTGGCGTATCAAGCGATCTTGCGTGGCGAAAACCCAACGGTCGTCTCTGTGGTCACGATCATGGTGCTGATCTACGTGGTCGCCAGCCTGCTTGTTGATTTGCTCTACGCTGCACTAGATCCGAGGATTCGATATGCTTAAAGACTCTCCACTCCACGGCCAAGACCGTTTCGTCGCACCGATCGTCGACACAGAATTACCATTCGAAGCACCGGTTGACACCACCCGGCCACCCGAAAGTCAATGGAAACAGGCCTGGAAGTCCCTGCGCACCAACTGGATATTCTGGGCCTCTTCCGTTCTGCTGCTCCTGGTACTCATTGTCGTCTTCTTTCCGGGTATGTTCACCTCGGTGGACCCTCGGGCGGCAGATTTATCAAAGAGCCTCCAGGGCCCTCAACCCGGCCACATATTTGGTTTCGATCGACAGGGTTACGACGTGTTTGCCCGCACGATCCACGGGGCTCGAGCATCAGTCATCATCGGGCTACTAACGACCATCATTGTGACGATTATTGGTTTGTTTACCGGCGCGATCGCAGCTTTCTTCGGAGGCTGGACCGATACCATCATCTCGCGCGTGACAGATATTTTCTTCGCCATCCCGCTCCTGCTCGCCGCCATCGTTGGGCTATCTGCGCTCAATAACGTTTGGCCTAACCGCGGTTACTGGGGTGGCGTACTTGCCGTAGTGATTGCTCTGGGAGCATTCGGTTGGCCTCAAATCACTCGTATTGCACGAGGCGCCGTCTTGGAAATCAAGAACTTAGAATTTGTCGATGCCGCACGCTCGCTCGGCTCGTCGAAGTGGCGGAACTTGTTTACCCACCTCATACCGAACGCCCTGCCACCGGTCATCGTGACTGCCACAGTTTCGCTAGGTGTCTACATCGTGGCAGAAGCGACACTGTCCTTCCTGGGGATTGGCCTTCCACCCTCGGTCGTGTCATGGGGTAACGATATTGCGGCAGCCCAGCCACAGGTACGTTCCGGCGATAACTTGCACGTGCTGTTTTTTCCCGCAGGGGCACTGGCACTGACCGTACTGAGCTTCATGCTACTGGGCGACGCCGTGCGTGACGCGTTGGATCCGAAAGCGAGAAAATAAATGACATCCCCTAATCCCTTATTAGAAATCGAGGATCTACACATCGATTTCAGCGTTGATAAACGTGCGGTCCATGCCGTGCGCGGACTCAACATGACCATCTATCCGGGGCAGACCGTAGCAATCGTTGGTGAATCGGGATCTGGTAAATCCACCACAGCGCATGCCATCATCGACCTCGTACCCGGCACCGGCACAGTGTCCAAGGGCTCGATTACCTATGAAGGCACCGATCTAGTGCGTCTGTCGAAACGCAAACGACGCAGCTATCGTGGTACGCATATTGGATTGGTCCCGCAAGACCCGCTATCGAACCTCAATCCGCTCTACAAGGTTGGCACCCAGATCAAAGAAGTCTTGGAGGTTAATAACGTAGCCAAGGGTCGAGCTGCCGATCAGCGCGTGGTCGAACTTCTCGAAGAAGCCGGTTTGCCCGATGCTCAACGGCGGGCCCAACAGTACCCGCACGAGTTTTCCGGTGGAATGCGCCAGCGTGCACTGATTGCCGCTGGTCTAGCAGCCCGACCGAAGCTTCTCATCGCCGACGAGCCCACGTCCGCTCTGGATGTGACGGTCCAGAAACAAATTCTGGATCACCTCGACGAACTGACCAACGAGTTGGGCGTAGCGGTCCTGTTGATCACCCACGATCTCGGCCTTGCAGCTGAACGTGCCGATCACCTCGTGGTCATGTACCAAGGCGAAGTCGTGGAATCTGGTCCCGCCTTAGATATCCTGCAAGATCCACGACATCCGTACTCAAAACGGCTAATTAACGCTGCGCCTTCGTTACAGTCGGAGCGCGTTATTGCCACGGAACGCGCAGAAGTTCGTGAAGCGACCCAAGAATCCCTTGCCGAAGGAGCATCTTCCGACCTCGACGAGCCCGTCATGCGCATAAATAATCTCACGAAGGTATTCAAGTTGCCCGGCAAAGGGTTTTCCAAAACGGATCTCGTAGCAGCTGAGAATGTCAGTTTCAACCTCGACCGTGGCACCACGACCGCATTGGTGGGTGAATCGGGTTCTGGTAAATCGACTGTGGCACGTATGGTCTTAGGATTGGATGAGCCCACAAACGGCCAGGTGTACTTTGAGGGCCACGACATTTCGACCATCAAGTCGCAACGTCAGCACATGCAGTTCCGGCGCAGAATCCAACCGGTGTTCCAGAACCCCTATGCATCATTGGACCCGATGTTTTCGATCTTCAAAGCCATCGCTGAGCCCCTGGTGGTGCATAAGGTGGGCAATAAAACAGAGCGCGAACAACGGGTACGGACCCTGCTGGACCAGGTCTCGCTGCCCCACAGTGCGATGAACCGCTATCCAAACGAGTTATCGGGTGGTCAGCGTCAGCGCGTTGCGATCGCCCGAGCCCTTGCGTTGAAACCAGATGTGTTAGTTCTGGACGAGGCAGTCTCCGCACTCGACGTACTTGTTCAAGACCAAATCTTGCAGTTGCTCAATGAGCTACAAACCGACCTGGGTCTGTCCTACCTGTTCATCACCCATGATCTAGCCGTGGTCCGACAAATCGCCGATCATGTACTGGTGATGCAGGGTGGCCAGGTGGTTGAACAGGCTGACGCCGATAGCATCTTCAACGCACCACAAGAAGAATATACCCAAAGACTCCTGGCAGCCATCCCGGGACGCGATATCCCACTGGCTGGCTAACCAACAGTTAGTCCTCGAAAATAGGGACATAACAGGGACGGGCGCCAAGGAAGCTATTTTTCCTAGCGCCCGTCCCGGTTGCGTGGTAGTCACGCTGTTAAGACACCGACGGGTAACAGCGTGCCGTGAAGGTGTATTGCGTTTAGGTTATTTGCGGCGTCACGACGTCTCCACGTCGTTCATGCTGCTGTGCTCTCTGTCGGAAAAGTGGTGCGGATGAAAACCCGATAAAGACAAGCTGAAGAATTGCCCGAGAAATGAGGGGCGTCGTCGGTGCTGCCGGGTGACTGACCCCACCTGCAGCAATAACATTCGCTGGAAATACTGCGAGCAGAAAGATCACCGCGGCAAGCGCAGCCCACCGGCGCGTACGGGGGATGACGAGCCCGACCGCTAGCACAAACTCAACCAGTCCCGACAGGGTGACCGCAAGGGCGGGATCAGGTACAAAAGCCGGCACAATCGCTTCAAGACCAGATCTCTGAGGTTCCAGAAAATGTGTGATGCCAGTGAAAAGAAAGACCACCGCCATTCCCGCAGCAGCTGCACCAGGCCATGACGCCCACGATTTCGCCCACACTCGATCGCGCGAAACAAGCCAGGCCGCTCCGAAACGCACGATAAGCGTCGTGAGGAGCAAAGGAATAAGTAACAACATGATAGCTCCGATCTTGTCGGCGTCTAGTTCATACTACCTTGCTATCTTTACGCTGTCTAGATATCTTGGGAAAATGAAGAAAATTAACACTTATCACCACGGTGACCTGCCGCGACAGCTCCTCACCCACGCCGCCTCGATGGCTGCGGAGGCCGGGCCAGAAAGCGTCACGATGCGAGAGTTGGCTCGGCGCGTGGGGGTATCACATTCTGCGCCAGTACATCATTTCGGCACTCGCCAGAATTTACTGGCCAGCCTGGCTGCCGAAGGATTCAAGTCACTCAACGAAGCACTTGCCGTGCACCCGCACGACATTTATGCCATGGGTGTCGCCTATGTCCTATGGGCATTGGAGCACCCCGGTCACTATGCGGTCATGTGGCAACCACGCCATCTAGTGCAAGACCACAAAGATCTCAATCGCGAGCGCCAGCAGGCTTGGACGCTTCTTTCGACGGCAGTCGCCACAGACGATTCTCCAGTCGCCGAGAAAGACATCGACGCCTATGCTGCCTTCTCAATCGTGCACGGCTTGGCCGGGATTTGGCTCAGCGGAGTACTGCCCATACCCGAGGAGCCCGAACGCGTCGCCCGAGAGGTGACCCGAAGATTCCAATTTCACCCCGATGTCCCTGCAACATAAACAGACCCAGCTGCGCTGCGCCCTTTCGAGGTACGTGCGACACACTGCAGCATGCCATCCGCGTACGACACAATCCGTAGTTCGGCAGTCAGCCGGCGCACCATCTGACCCTCCTCGTGTCTTGCGAGCACGGTGAGCCAAGCAGTTGAAACAACTCCTGGATGGATGTGTGGCAACGCAACATTTTGGCCTCTGGTGTTCGCCAGAAAGCAGACTTGAGCGTCACAGACTCAGGTTTCTTGCAAAAACGTCCAGGTTTGGGAATAATTCCAAATAACGATGCGTTACTTGAGTTAGATGCACTCAACTTTTGATGCACTTCATGTGCACATTCCTAAAGGAGGAAAGAATGCCCGCATTTTTCGGCCCCGCCGGTTCAAGTGACGGTTCTTTCGACGATTTCATTGCACGGTTCTTACAGGGACAGCAGCCAGGACGTCAGTCCAGCCCCGTCGACATCAACCGTCTGCTGAGCAAACGGACTCACGAGATTGTGACCAAGGCTGCCAAGTTCGCGGTAGAACGCGGTCAGACCGAGGTCGACGCGCTACATATCTTGCGCGTCATGCTCGGAGAGGACCCTGCCGCCGCTGGCGCACGCCAGGCCGGTGTCGATCCGAAGGCCATCATCAACGCTGTCGACGAGCAGTTACCGGCCCCAGTAGAAAACAAGGGCGCTACTGCTGCCACCCTGAACGGTTCGGCACAAAAAGTCCTGTTGGACGCCTACCAGGTGGCTCGCGGTATGGGTTCGACCTACATTAACCCTGAGCACGTGTTCTTCGCGTTCGTATTGAACCAAGACTCGCCTGCGAGCAGTCTGCTGGCGCAAGCCGGTGTGACTCCCCAAGCCCTGCAGGCCGGTGCCCAACAGGCACACGCCCAGCAAGCCCAACAACCGGGTGCCGAGGGTGAACAAGAAGGCTCCATGCTAGAGAAATACGGCCTGGATCTTACCGAAGAAGCCAAAGCCGGTCGCTTAGATCCGGTCATTGGTCGCGATGACGAGATTGAACAGACCGTTGAGGTACTAGCACGTCGTACTAAGAACAACCCCGTCCTTATCGGTGAAGCAGGTGTCGGCAAGACCGCCATTGTGGAAGGTCTGGCACAGGTCATCGTTGATGAGAAGGTCCCAGCACAGCTGAAAGGACGCCGGGTGATCAGCCTGGATCTCGCCGGGATGATTGCTGGTACCCGCTACCGCGGTGACTTCGAAGAACGCCTGACAGGTGCAATCGAGGAACTTGCGGAAGATGAAAACACCATTGTGTTTATCGACGAGCTGCACACCGTTGTCGGTGCAGGTGGCTCAGGTGAATCCGGTGGTATGGATGCCGGGAACATCTTAAAGCCACGCCTGGCTCGCGGTGACCTGCACATGGTCGGTGCTACCACGCTCAAAGAGTACCGCACCATTGAAAAAGACTCGGCCTTAGAGCGTCGTTTCCAACCGGTCACCATCGGTGAACCATCCGTGGAAGATGCCGTCCAAATTCTGCACGGTCTTGCTGACCGGTATGCAGAACACCACCAGGTCAAATACACCGACGAAGCACTACGTGCTGCGGTAGAACTGTCAGACCGCTACATCACAGATCGGTTCTTACCGGATAAGGCTATCGACCTGATTGACCAGGCCGGTGCCCGTCTGGCTCTGAAACGCGGACCGGTTGAAGGTCCTGGCGTGGACGTAGAAGCCCTGCGTTCGAAGTTAGCGGAATTGGAGGCGGAAAAGAATTCTGCCGTCAACGCTGAAAACTATGAGCGTGCGGGTGAACTGCGCGACAAGGTCCAAGAGGTCAGCGAACAACTCGCAGAGGCCTCGGCCAAGCCAGCAGCGACATCGTCGGTCATTGATGAAGCAGCCATTGCCGAGATGGTCTCTCGTGCCACCGGTATTCCGGCAGCACGGATGACCGAAGCCGAGAAATCTCGACTGGCTCGGTTGGAGGACGAACTGCACGAGCGCGTTATCGGTCAAGATGATGCGGTGACGGCCATCGCTCGGTCGGTGCGTCGTTCACGGACCGGTATGGCCGATCCGTCGCGCCCCGTTGGTAGCTTCCTGTTCTTAGGACCAACCGGTGTCGGGAAGACCGAACTGGCCAAGGCGCTGGCAGAATCACTATTCGACGACGAAGACGCCATGGTGCGCTTCGATATGTCGGAATTCGGTGAGCGTCACACCGTCTCACGTCTGGTTGGTTCTCCTCCAGGCTACGTCGGCTACGACGAGGCCGGTCAGCTGACCGAACAGGTCCGTCGTCGGCCATACTCGGTGATCCTGTTGGATGAGATCGAAAAAGCTCACCCGGATGTCTTCAACCTGTTATTGCAGGTCTTAGACGATGGACGACTGACCGATGGTCAGGGTCGCACCGTGGACTTCCGCAATACCGTGGTCATTATGACCTCGAACCTTGGCTCAGAGTACATGTCATCGAATACCCCACTTGGGTTCACTTCGGCTGACTCTGACTCGGCTCGGGATGACATCAAGCAGAAGGTCATGGGCAGACTGCGTGAATTCATGCGTCCGGAATTCCTCAACCGGATCGATGACACGCTGTTGTTCAACCCGCTGTCCCGCGAGCAGTTGCGCCAGATCGTCAGCATGCAGCTCAAGGACTCCGAAAAACGGTTGGCCGCCCAGGACATCACGCTGGAAGTCGACGAAGCTGCTCGGGATTGGATCGCTCAGGCCGGGTACGAGCCCGCCTACGGCGCTCGCCCGCTGCGACGCGTCATTCAGCGTCAGCTGGATGATCAGGTCGCGGATCTGCTGGTCGCCGAAGCTGTTGAAGCCGGCGATAGCATCCAGGTGACGGTCCAAGACGACAGCTTGGTCGCCCAACCCATACGGGAAGAAAAACCGGTAGCTGCCTAATCGCTGCCTAGTACCGTAACGGTCAAACGCAACCGGGAGGTGCCGAACTATTCGGCACCTCCCGGTTTTCGTGTGCGTAGCACTTTTGACAACACCATAACATCATCCCCGAGCCTGTCCCTGGCATACCAGCGGCACATAGACTCACAGTATGAGGCGACAGACTGATACCGCAGCCAGTGATAATTCGTTGCGTGCGCTCTTTCCTGGCCTGTATGCGACACCGACGTCACCGTTACCCTTCCTAGATGAAGTGGTAGTTCGTTCTTTTGTGTTATTGACGGTTCAAGGACCGGTGATTGTGTATAACTCTCCTGGGATCGATGCGACCAGCGACCAGCTTATGCAGCTTGGTCCTCCCCATCGGCTGCTGCTGAATCACTACCACGAGGCGATGTATGGTCCGCCGCAACTGAAAGTGCCCACCTATATTCACGAACACGACCGTTCCGGGGTGGAATCATCGATGCGCATCGCGGGGGTCTTTACTACCCGTCAGCACCTTCAGTCTGATCTGGAGGTGATCCCTAGCTTCTCCCATACCGCCGGCACCACGTTCTTCCTCTGGGACAACGGGGCACACCGGTTCTTGTTTCCCGGAGATGCGATCTGGGTCGAGGACGGCACGTGGAAAGCTGTCATCCTAGCGGAAAGTAACCGTCAGGCATTCTTAGCTACGATCACGGTACTGCAAAATCTCGATTTCGACGTGCTAGTCCCCTGGCATGCACACCACGACGCCCAACCTTATGATGTCGTCACACCACGCCAGAAGCACGATCAGCTCGAGCAACTCAGCGCACGGATCGCCGCTGGCGCTGCAGGTCCCCGAGCTTAGGCTTCAAGTGCCGGAACGTCGGCAAAGGAATACGGCGGCCACGGTCCCAAATACCGGATCTGTGCCCCGGGCTGGTTATCACGAATATTGGCCAGCACGATCCCTACCGCATCGACATTACTGGTATGGACTAACAGTGAGGCCGTGAGTACAGATACGCTTCCCGGCGTTCGGCCCGCTTTGGCGTTTTCGACCATATCTTCGGCCAGTGCAGCTAATTCTTGCCGGTACTTCGGATACAACAGGTCGGCGGTTCGTTCGGCGACCTGACGGACGCGTTCTTCGATCCGCTTCCGGTACAACCGTTGCACTCCCGCGGGCCGGTCATCTAAGCCGTCTTGCAACTCGAGGATATCCGGATGCGAAGCCGTCACGACTTCCTCATCCAGGGAGATGTCTACACGTAATTCCACATGATCGCGAAGCTTTTCAAGATGCTCTCGTATCGTGTCCGCGGACGCGGTCAGCCATGAACCGAGCCGATCCTGGGCTGACTCAGTTTCGGGAGCCACGATGACGTTGAAGGTCATCGGCAACACGGTCCCAACCGTTTGCCAGGCTTCGTCGACGACCTGGCTGTGCTCCAGCACCCAGCGTTTTACTTTTGAATCCGGCCCTTGATAGGGCTGCGTTTCGCATTCGTGGACGATGGCCGATACACCACCGGAGGGTATGAGCTCAAGTGGCGCTCCATCGATGCCGGTCGGCAGCTCATTACGCGTCATGGTGTCTGCGGGAATCAATGCATACACATACAATCCGGTTGAGTTCATGCGCTTGGTTGGCCTCCACCTTGGGTTTCTTCCGCCCATCGGGCGGGGTTGATGAGTTTATCAATAACTTCATCGACGACTTCATCCAGTCCCCGATGTAAGTCTGTTACAGACGCGGTAATGCCATGCTCTGCTTTGATCTCATCCAGCGCTTCATCTAATTCCATAAGCGCTTCGCCAAGACGTTCTTGTTCCTCTTCCGTGAGGTCTCCACCTTCGAGCCTGCGAACCGCTTGGGTTTCCAATGCTTCTTGGATAACCTCAACCAAGGTAATTACCAGCGTCAGAACGCCATGCTTGAGGCTGTTTTCGTCAATTTCCAGCATGGGATTCCTCCTTCGCCTCGGCGCTACGATCAACCTGAATGGTCAGCAAGGTCAGCCATTTCTCTGTTTGCGCAACGGAGAGATGCACGGGCCCGCGTGAGGTATTTAAGCGTATAACACCCGTGTTTCCTGCGGGAGACTTCATATCGACTAGTTCGATATCGGTGATGTCCCGCCATTGCAGATTGACTGCGGGCCGCGCATCGGCCGGGGCTTTCCATACCAACCGGTCATGGTCGGCCGTGATCGTTCCGCCACGCCACAGGGTGCCGCCGGCACGTCTCTCCTGGTACCACGCATGACTCGTGAGGGTATTCTCAGTGTCCTCGTGTTCGACGTCTTGGGGCATTTGCACCAGCGGCCGCTGGTGGGCAATGAGATCGCGCATGCGCTCCGGCGCCGAGGCTGACAACATGGTGGTGAACCCATCGCTTGTGTCTACGAGCAGTCTGGTGCGGGTTTCAGAACCAATCGTTCGCGCATCATAGAGCCGCAGCGCGGTAATACGTGCCAGTTCTGTTTGCCATAAGATTTCTTTGGGATCACGCCGAAATACCACAAGGCGCTGGTTCGTTAGGTAAAGTCCTCCGGGACGCCACGTTTTATAAAAGTCCTCGTGATAATGTCCGCCGGCCATTTTAGCCACGATTTCCTCGCCTTCACGCAGCGGAAAGTGGCGGGCGACAGACTTGCGTACCCAGGCCCGTGTTTTCTCATCCCAATCGCGCATCATGCCGTATTCCAACATGGTTTCCATACCGGCGATCGTCGCCCGCAAATTGACGCCGATAAGAGGTATATCAGCCACCGAAATAATGAGGTCTATGTTGAGATACGTCCCCTTATCCAGTAGCACGGTGATCAAATCCGACAGCGTGACGTCAGGATTTCGGGTGGGTTCCATAGGTACCGAAGTACCCGGACCACGTTGCGCGTGCTGTGTCATGTCTACTCCCGGCCAGTTTCTTCCTGGTGGGCGGGCTGTTCGAGGCGTTCAGCAGATTCGTCGCTTTGAGCATTCTGTAGCGCTTGGGCAGACTGCCAGCCGCACCACGGACAGAATTCATTGAGTAGTTGTTCTACCGGTGAAGGTTTACCACACTTCGGACAGGTCTCTTTGGCTTCGATCGCTTCTTGCCAGGCTACGGTTTCAGTATTGGTACCCGCAGGAAATTCCAGCCCGTAGCGGGCGGCAGTTTCAAACGATGCTAGGGCAGCCCGGATTCGGATGCCAAGGAGTTCCACCCCTGCCACAGAGACCATGATGTCGGCGTTGAGTACAAGACCTTTGTCTAAGAGTGTCTCGACCACATGCATCAGCGTACCTTCGCTGCTGCGTTGCGGTTCCATACCACCGCCGGGGCCGCTGCGCGCAACCGTCATACCGCTACCTTCCGTCGTTTACCGCCCGTCATCTGTCCTTTGCGTTTGTCCACGAAAATACCGGCCTCTACGTTCATAGCCGACCAGTTCTCCGTCGCCGTCAATGTCGACGTCGTATTCGGCCATAATGTCGGCGGTATCTGGGATTCGTTGTGATTCCAATACCTCTACTGTCACCCGCCAGCCATCATCGTGAGGCACCGCCCCGACAACAGATTCAGGCTCGCGTGTTGTCAGATACCGTAGCTGTTCTATTGCGGCAACGATAGCTTTCCCGGCGGCTATTTTGGGTTTTGAACTGCGTTGGGATGACTCCTGGGAGTGTGACTCCTGGGTCCGGCGCTTCGTTCTACTGCTGCTTTCGGAAGACGATGAAGTCGAACGCTTTCTCGTCGTGCCTTGCTTACGGGCCGTCTGGCTGCGTTCCGAACTTGGCCGCCGCGATCGGCCCGAGGACCTCTCGGTGTCTCTTTCTTCAGATTCCTGCTCGTCAGTGTCTTGGTTTTCGGCTTCTTGTTCGGTCATGGTCTGCTGCCCCTTGTCTTCGGTGGTGCCCTACTGCTCCCGGTCGCGGCGGTGCGCATAAAGCAGTCGCTGAATGAGTTCTTTCTCTAATTCCGTGGCCTCCTCGTCGCTGAGCCGTCCGTCCTGTCGAGCCTGCGAGACTGCCTCCAGTTCACGACGGATCGTACCTGGATCATAGAACTGACGCTCGGCTTCTTCTTTGAGCTGTTCAGCAACCCAAATCGTGCCTTTGATTGGGCCAAAGAACATACCGGAAAGTAAGCCCATGGCTAGTCCTTAAGTTAATCGCCGACGAAATCGTAGGGCGCTTGTGGTCCTAACAATTGCATCTGTACTCGGGAGTGTATTTGTGCGGCCACGTCTTCCAGTGCATCGTCAAAGTCTGCGACGTCATCGTGCGATACTAGAACTGCCACCTCGATGACGTCTTCGACCTGTCCTACTTCGTGTTCCCGGAAGTCTTCGACCGTAGGCTCAATTGCATCGAGGATCTGTTGGGCGAAGTCTGGGCGGATCTCGTCGAATGCGCCCACGATAAGCTCGCCCAAGTAGATCCGTTCATTTCGGGTCTCATCCTCTGTGGTGTCTGCGATAGTTTCACGCAAACGAGCAACCTCTGGGTCATCTTCCACGAGGTCCGCTAGAACCGCATCCCGGATGAACCGGGCACGGACCGTGTACTGGACCGTGCCTTCGAGGCGCTCCAACGCGGCCAGGTACTCCTCTTCGTGCTCCGTCAGGACAGTGTCCTGTAGCTCGTCGGCAGTTGGCACAATGGTGCCAAACGTCATCGGCAGTATGGGCAACTGTGCTGCGACGGTATCCACGACCGTACTGTGAGCAAGAAGATTATCCGGTGTGCCTACCTCTTCATCCGGGCCCAGCCCCGTCACGAGCGCGGCCAAGCTCCCGGAGGCAGTAACCTCCACGGGGGCTTCGCCCACCCCGCGCAGTGCCTTTGGGATCTTAGCTTTAGCGGGGACTATGCCATAGACGTAGAGCTGGTCAGCGCTATCGAGTGTTGTCATCTGGGTCCTGTCAGGTCAAGGGCCTATTCATTGGATTGTTTCTGACGTCTCGAGGAGCTGCGCTGCTTAGCTTCTTGTTTGTCCTCGTCGTCATCATCGCCGGTTATGGCATCTTTGATTCCTTCAACGGCACCGCCGATTTTTCCTTTAGAACCACTTTCGGTGAGGCCTTCCATCATCTCGGTGAGATCTTTCCCGCCTTGTTGGGTCAGGTCCAGTCGATTGGTGGCTTCCGCGAATCGTAGATAGGTATCCACGCTAGCGATGACGATTCTGGCGTCGATCGTGAGAATTTCGATTCCCACCAGAGATACGCGAACGTAAATGTCGATGACCAGCCCTTTGTCAAGAATCAGTTCGACGACATCAGCAAGCGAACTGGATGACGGGCGGTCGATGTAACTGCCTTGTGAACGTCGTGTTGGAGTGGTCGTGATGGGTCTGTGCCTTTCGCGTTATGCGTCGGCAAGGTTGCCGATCAACTACGTTTTTGGGTTTTCCCCTTCGGCGTGGCGCGAGAGCTTCTTGTACTCTTATTCGAACTTGAGTTTTTCGGAGTGGAAGTCGTTTTGGTGTTACGAGTCCGCGTTGAGCGCTTTGTTCCCCCACTCGATTTCGAGCCTCGGGACCTGCTTGAAGACTTCGACGACCTGGCGCGAGAACTGCGCGCTGGTTTCTCTTCCTCTTCGGCGGGCGCTTCGGCTTCTGTCTCTAAGTCTTCTTCTGGTTCTTCGTCTGCAGGTTCTTCGTCGATGGGCTCGTCACCTTCATCGATAGGTTCCTCATCAACCGGTTCCTCATCGACAGGCTCATCCTCAAGGGGTTCTTCCTCTACGGACTCTTCCTCTTCATCGACAGGCGCCTCATCCACGGGCTCCTCGTCAATCGGTTCGTCTTCAAGAGGCTCCTCGTCGATTGGCTCGTCACCTTCATCAACGGGTTCTTCCTCGAGAGGTTCCTCGTCAACGGGTTCTTCGTCTACAGGTTCTTCTTCAGCTTC
>Ga0209487_1000068_pt1 | contig 96726 bp, 81 predicted proteins | sample Poulit2012_FD_187524 | JGI IMG/M metagenome (GOLD analysis project Ga0209487, IMG submission 187524) | Agricultural soil microbial communities from Georgia to study Nitrogen management - Poultry litter 2012 (SPAdes) (version 2) | ecosystem: Environmental > Terrestrial > Soil > Agricultural land...
GCATATATTGATTGGACTGTAAGTCCTTTTTTGGGACCTTTGAGATGGTATAGTCTGTTTTTCGGAATCGGTTTTATTGCCGGTTATTTTATGATGAAACGGATTTTCACCCGGGAAGGTGCTGACCTAGAATGGCTCGAAACCCTGCTGATGTATATGGTAATAGCTACTATTCTGGGAGCACGGCTGGGGCATACACTCTTTTATGATTGGGAATATTTTTCCCAACATCCACTGGAAATATTTCTTCCTGTTCGCTTTGAGCCTGAATTTCAGTTCATCGGCTACCAGGGTCTGGCGTCTCATGGTGGCGCGATCGGTATTCTCATTGCTTTATGGTTTTTTTCTCGTCGGGTAAGCAAGACTCCTTACCTCTGGATTTTAGATCGGATCGTCATTCCTGTAACTTTCGCAGGAGTCTGTATACGCCTGGGCAACCTGATGAATCATGAAATCATTGGAAAACCAACCGATGTGCCATGGGCTTTCAAATTTGAGCTTGTGGATGAGATTCCACGACATCCGGTTCAGCTTTACGAATCCATCAGTTATCTGCTCATTTTCTTTTTTCTCTATTTTCTGTACTGGAAGACCAATCGACGTACCCAGCTGGGATATATTTTCGGATGGTTTATGATACTCTTGTGGTCGGCCCGGTTCGTCATGGAATATTTCAAAGATAGCCAGGGAGGAATCGAAGAGTATTTCAATCTTGGTTTATCCACCGGTCAATTATTGAGTATTCCATTCGTCATTATCGGAGTCATCCTTCTATTTTACAATAAGGAATATACGGCATCCTTCCCCAAAACAAAACGAAGACCCAAAACAAGAAAACGAAAGAGATAAAATCTATTTTTCATCTTTTATGAAAACAGACTTATTTTCAAGTTTAGCATTTATGAACATTCAGGAGTTCATTACGTTTAAATTCCCGGATTGTTATAATCAAACATAATCAATGAAAAAGGAAGAGAACATATCTTCAGTGACCACAATGATCGAGGAGAAAGGAGATCAACACCTCCCTTCTGAAAATCTAAATACACCGATGCGCGCCGATGCTTTCCAAATTTCGGAAGAAGATAAAATCGATGCAATCGCCGAAAGATTTTCAGAAATCATGGACATTTTAGGTCTGGATCTGACCGATGATAGTCTGAAAGGCACCCCTTACAGGGTAGCAAAAATGTATGTCAAAGAAATATTTTATGGTCTTGATCCTGACCAAAAACCAAAAATGTCGGTTTTCGACAATACCTATCAGTATGGCAAGTTCATTCTCGAAAAGGACATTTCTGTGAAAAGCACATGTGAACATCACTTTCTGCCCATCATCGGCAAAGCACATGTTGCCTATATTTCAAATGGCAAAATAATCGGACTCTCGAAAATCAACCGGATCGTGGATTATTTTTCCCGGCGGCCGCAAGTTCAGGAACGACTTACCCGTCAGATCCTGGAAGAACTCAAAGCAGATCTGGATACCGAAGACGTCATCGTCATGATCGACGCCAGTCACTGCTGTGTGACTACAAGAGGGATTCAGGATAGTGATAGCACCACTATTACAATTGACTATTCCGGAAAGTTTGAAGACTATGAAGCACGAAAAGAATTCATGGACGCAGTGAATAAAGGAAGAAGGTAATTCCTGGCTGATTTCACTGATCTATATTGTTCAATAGACGGAGGAACAGGCAAATAATTCCCAAATGTCACCCTGGCAAAAGTTAGTTATCAATTATTAGGTGCACCGGCATCAACCCAATCCCGGAATTTTTTACGTTCTTCCTCAGTCAAACTTCCATCCGGCGGCATCGTCCGGGATGTCCAAACAGCTCGGCGGATCTCAGAAGCTTTGAGTTTTACCTGATTGTAGGTAATCAGTTCAAAAACGATCGACCCACCTCCATGGCATCCCGATCCCGTACAGGTACGATCGATCAATGGCCGAATATCAGCCGTATATGACACCTCATCACCTGTGATCAAAGGATCCTCTTCACAAGCAATGATAAATCCAAGAAGAACCAACACAATAATAAATGATATTCTTTTATACATGCCTTCGAGTGTGAATGATGAACAAAATTAATTCTGGTTCTAATACGTATCTGAATATGAAGAAATGAAATCAACGCCCGGCATCACCAGGCGTTGATTTGTATTATTACAATCCAATCAGTTTCTTATTCAATTCTTCATCCGGATCTGCACCGGCAAAATCATCAAATGCCTTATCAGTCACCTCGATGATGTGCTCAGCAATAAACGGGGCTCCTTCAGCTGCACCTTGCTCTGCGGACTTAATACAATCCTCCCACTCCAGCACCGCCCAGCCATCATAACCATACTGAGACAATCTTGTGAAAATACCTTTGAAGTCAACCTGACCATCTCCCAGTGAACGGAATCTGCCAGGTCGCTCTACCCAACCTGCATACCCCCCATACACTCCTGCCTTACCGGTAGGATTGAACTCCGCATCTTTTGCATGAAACATGCGAATCCGCTCATGGTAGATATCGATAAAATCAAGATACTTCAGTTGCTGCAAAATGAAATGCGAAGGATCATACAGAATATTGGCACGAGGATGGTCATCAACTTCCTCCAAAAATCGTTCAAAAGTCAACCCATCATGGAGATCTTCGCCCGGATGCAATTCGTAACATACATCCACACCATGTTCATCAAACACATCCAAAATCGGCTTCCATCGGCGCGCCAGCTCTGCAAACGCCGTATCCACCAACCCCTGCGGGCGCTGAGGCCAGGGATAAACCGTCTGCCAGATCAATGCACCGGAAAATGTCCCGTGCACATCCAACCCAAGATTCCGGCTGGCAGCTGCCCCCCACTTCAGCTGCTGTACTGCCCATTCAGTTCGCTCCTTCGGCTTCCCGTGCAGCTCCTTCGGAGCAAAATTGTCAAACAATAAATCATAGGCAGGATGTACAGCCACCAGCTGACCCTGAAGGTGCGTCGACAATTCGGTAATCACGACTCCTTCTTCTTCTGCCACTCCTTTCAGTTCATCACAATAATCCTTACTGGTTGCTGCCTTTTCCAAATCGATAAAACTTTCTACAAAAGTAGGTACCTGCACCCCCTTGTAGCCCAATGATGCAGCCCAGCGACAGATCGATCGCCAATCATTGAACGGCGCTTCATCAGAAGCAAATTGCGCTAAAAATATAGCGGGTCCTTTTATTTTCTTCATTCTTTATAAAAATTTATAGCATTTAATAATTTATTCTTTCCATCCCCTCACGAAACAAATCCTCTGATTCACTACTCAGTCATCAAAAGGAATCCATTTTTGATCACTTTTTCCTGACTCGACTACTTTGTATAAAAACTGCATCCCCCGAACTCCATCCTGAACCGTGGGAAAATCCAAATATTGAGGATCCGGTGTTTCTCCCTTCAAACGTGCCTGAATCGTTCTGGCAAAATTACGATACAGATTCGCAAAAGCTTCAAGATAGCCCTCAGGATGTCCCGCCGGAACCCGTGTATGCGCCGTCGCACTCTCGTACAGATCACCAACACCCGTCCGATATACCTCCATCGATTTATCCAGCCATTTTACCAGCAGAGTATTTGGCTCCATCTGATGCCACTCCAAGCCTGCCTTCGTTCCATACACACGGATCGACAAACTATTTTCTTCTCCTGCTGCCACCTGGCTCGCAATCAAAGTACCCGTGGCTCCCTGATCATATCGAAGCAGCACGCCACCATCATCATCCAGCACACGACCTTCAACCACGGCATCAAGCTCCGCACACAGTTCTTTGATCTTCTGACCTGTAATGTATTCTGCCAGATTGGCCGCATGCGTACCGATATCTCCCATCGCACCAGCTATCCCTGATTTGGATGGATCGACCCGCCAGCTCGCTTGCTTCGAATCCGTATCCTCCACCTTCTCGGTCAACCAGCCCTGAGGATATTCCACATAGATCTTGCGTACTTCACCGATGTCTCCATTTTTCACCATATCCCTTGCTTGCTTCACCATAGGATATCCGGTGTAAGTATGGGTCAGAGCAAAGATCAATCCTGTCTCTTCCACCAGTTTCTCCAGTTCCTTAGCCTCTTCCAGAGTCCGGGTGAGCGGCTTATCACAGATCACGTGAAAACCATTCTCCAATGCCAGCTTCGCCGGGGCAAAATGCAAATGATTGGGCGTCACGATACTCACGCAATGCATCCGTACATCCTCAGGTAATTTCTTTTCCTCTTCAATCATCTCTTCAAAGGTATCGTACACCCGATCAGGCGACAAATAAAGCTCTCTACCCGTTATTTTAGACTTTTCTGGATCAGAACTAAAAGATCCACAGACCAACTCTATCTGGCCATCCAAACGCGCCGCCATCCTGTGAACTTCACCGATGAATGACCCCGGGCCACCACCGACCATCCCCATCCGAATTCTTTGATTCATGTGTTTTGTGTTATTTTGATGAAAAGAATAAATATAAAGAAAGATTGTCGAAATGCATGACCGAAGCAGACCGATCAAATTAAAAAGCAGTTAAAGAAGAGGAGTTGACACAGAAAACTCGAAAATAAAATATCGAAAAAACAACTATAATAAAAAACAAAGCTTCAATCTCGTACATTTGTAAACTATGGTTTCTATTTTATTGAGCGGACTGACCTTGTCAGTACTGCATGCTCTGATTCCCAATCATTGGATCCCTCTGGTCGCTCTGTCCAAAAAAGAACAATGGAAGTTGGGTCAAACCTTGAAGATGACCATCATCGCCGGGAGTGCGCATGTATTGAGTACGATTTTGATCGGCATCCTGATCAGCTTTCTTAGCCTGAATCTCTCCAAAAATTTTGATGTATTTACCGGATGGATCAGTCCCCTCTTACTGATTGGCCTGGGGATCTTCTTTTTATATCAGCACTACCACCACCATCATTTTCAAATTGATGAAACCACCAACAATAAAAGCGTTCGCGCGCAGATGCGAGTGATCATCATTGCAATGTTTTTTAGTCCCTGCCTCGAAATTGAAGCTCTCTATATTTTAGCTGGAAATATGGGATGGTCCGCTGTGTTTTGGCTTTCTTTTCTCTATCTGGCGGTCACCCTTATCGGAATGGTTTTTTGGGTATACATCGTCTATCAGGGTCTGGAAAAACTCAATAAAAACTGGCACCGCCTCGAACACAATTCAGGAATCATCGCAGGCGTCATCCTGATTCTGACAGGTATTCTTTCCTTTTTTCTGGATCTACATTAAGCAATCACCCCGGATCCTACCAATTCATCCTCATCGTACCATGCTGCAAACTGACCGGGCGTAATACCAGACTGAAGTTCACGAAATAATATGTAAACCCCATCTTCTTTCCGCAGAATAGTTGCTTTTTGCAATGGCTGTCTGTAACGGATACGGACCTGCATTTCATAGGATTCCCCTACTTCCAGCTCATAATCCGGATTCACATAATGAACCTCGTCCGGATGAATCTTCAAAGCCCGCCGGTTGAGTCCGGGATGTTCTCCTGATTGTCCTGAAAATATCAGATTTTGATCCGTATCTACTTGCAATACAAATGAAGGCAGCGGACGTCCGCCGATATGCAGGCCTTTTCGCTGACCGATCGTGTAAAAATGAGCTCCTCTGTGTTCTCCCACTTTGATCCCCTCCGACCGATCAAAAGAAAATGGTTCTGCCAATTCCTCCACATGCTCGACCGTAGCCGGGATCGAATGATATTCTTCTATCTTGGGCAAATCGGAGTCGATTTCAATTATATCTCCCTCTTTCGGCTCCAGTTGTTGCTGAAGAAATACCGGCAAACTCACTTTGCCCACAAAACATAAGCCCTGAGAATCTTTTTTCTCAGCGGTAGGCAAACCAATCTTCCGGGCTATTTCCCGCACTTCCGATTTCTGATAATCACCTATCGGAAAAAGAGATTGACCCAGTTGATCCTGATCCAGCTGACACAGAAAATAGGATTGGTCTTTCCTGGAATCCTTTCCAGCCAAAAGATGGTGCCGGCCATTTTCATCGGTCACTTTCCGGCAATAATGTCCCGTAGCGACAAAATCAGCTTTTAGTTTCATCGCTTCTTTCAAAAACACATCAAATTTGATTTCCCGGTTACAAAGAATATCCGGATTGGGGGTTCGTCCCCGGGCATATTCTTCAAACATATAATCTACAATCCGTTCCTTGTACTCCTTGCTCAGGTCCGTCACATAATATGGGATTCCCAGATGTTCCGCTGCAAGAAGCGCATCATTGGAATCATCGATCCAGGTACACGTATTGGACAAAGTCACAGACTCGTCGTGCCAATTGCGCATAAACATACCAATGACCTCATACCCCTGCTCCTTGAGCAGCCATGCCGCCACACTGGAATCCACGCCTCCTGACAAACCAATCACTACTCTTTTCATAACATCATTATAATAAAAAACCATCTACGATCTGACAGACAACAAAACCAACGAAATGAAAGTTCGGTTGATATTCAGATTTTCACATTAACATTTTTTATTCATCAGGAAGATCCAGTAACGATGCCCGGTGAATCGCATCCATACCCCATCTTTTTTTTATCTCATCCAGATGATTCAGCAGCTCAATTTCTTTTTCCGTATCATCAAACAAACTAATCTGATCATTACCATGAAGGAGTTTTCCGAGTCTTACTCCGATCAGTCGTATCAACTGACGCCGCTGATACAGTTGATCAAACAATTCTGTAGCGTGATCGATTAAAAGCCGGTTATTAGCCGTATAACTGATCTTTTTCTGACGGGTATAAGTATTGAAGTCCGCATAACGGATCTTGATAGCAATCTCACTGGTCAACTGCTTCTTCTGTCTTAATTCAAACGCAAGCTCATCAATCATTCCTACGATCTGATGACGTATCAACTGAAGATCCAGTGTATCCTCCGGAAATGTATGTTCTTTTGAAATCGACTTCTGCTCTGTGTAGGGAACTACCTCAGAAGGATCAATCGCATTGGCCTTGTTCCACAGTTGACGTCCTGTTTTGCCAAACTCTCTCTCCAACAGCCGCACCGGAAGATCACGCAATGTTTTTACATTTCGCACCCCCATAAAACTCAATTTTTTATAGGTTTTCTGACCCACTCCGGGAATTTCCCGGACAGAGAGCGGCGCGATAAAATCTCTCTCTTCTCCTGATGGAACCAACTGCTCACCATTGGGCTTTGCCTGGCCGGTGCCGATTTTAGAAACCAGTTTATTCACCGACAAACCAAACGAAATCGGCAATCCGGATTCCCGGATAATCTTTTGCCGTAATTCTTGCGTCCATTTAAAACACCCAAAAAACCGATCCATCCCACTGACATCAAGATAAAATTCATCGATGGAGGTCTTTTCAAATAAAGGAGCCTCCTCACGAATAATCTCTGTAACCAATCGGGAAAATTTGGAATATTCTTCCATATCACCTCTCATCACGATCGCATCAGGACACAACCGGAGCGCTGTCTTCATCGGCATAGCAGAATGCACACCAAACCGGCGAGCCTCATAACTGCACGACGCCACAACACCGCGATCACTCTTTCCTCCGATCAGCAGCGGCTTGCCTTCCAGAGAAGAGTTCTTCAATCTCTCTACAGAAACGTAGAATGAATCAAGATCCATATGAACGATGGCACGATCAAACACAACAAATATTCTAATATTGAACCACTAATATCGAAACTTACAACGAAAATGTCGAATATTTCGACATAGTCAACCGATAAATTTCACCTCCCTGAATCAAAAACGAGAAATATCACCGTTCATTTAGCCCGGTTGTCCAGTGAACCGCTATATCTTTACATTGTTATTGGATGATACACTCATCCGACAAAGAGATGATCCCCTGTCACCAACTCCCCGATTGATTTTGTATATTAAATATTACAAATTGAATTTCAAAGCAAGTGAACAAGTTTGAAGTAACAAATTGGATAAAAAGAAGAGCACGTGAGCTGGGATTCTCCCGGGTAGGAATCGCAAAAGCAGAGGAGCTGACCGAAGAGGGAGCACGGTTAAAAGAATGGTTGAACAGGGGATATCATGGAGAAATGTCCTACATGGGCAATCATTTTGAGAAAAGAATCGATCCCCGAAAACTGGTCGAAGGGACAAAATCCATTGTCGTTCTGGCATATAATTATTTTAAGCCATCACCGACAAATACAGATACTTATAAAATATCCAAATACGCCTACGGAAAAGACTACCACTTCGTACTGAAAGACAAAATGAGAACCCTCTTCCAGGAAATCAATGACCATGTCACTCCGGTCAATGGACGGGTGTTCACTGACTCAGCGCCTGTCATGGAAAGCGAATGGGCTCAGCGAGCCGGTGTCGGCTGGCAGGGCAAAAACACCCTGATCATCCATCCGAAAGAAGGCTCCTATTTTTTCCTGGGAGAACTCATGCTGGATATTGAACTTGTATATGACGACCCTATCAGGGATTATTGCGGCACCTGCACCCGATGCATCGATGCCTGTCCTACGGATGCCATTGATAAGGATGGATATCTTCTGGATGGCAGCAAATGCATCTCTTATGCAACCATTGAAAAAAGAGGTCCCCTTCCTGAATATTTTAAAGGTAAAATGGAAGACTGGATTTTTGGATGTGACATCTGTCAGGAAGTGTGTCCGTGGAATCGTTTTTCTACTCCGCACGAAGAACCCGAATTTGAACCACATCCCGATCTTCTCAATCTATCCAAAGAGGAATGGAAAAACCTGAGCAGAGAATCATTTCAGGAAATATTTCGTAAATCTCCCGTCAAACGAACCAAGTATGAAGGATTAAAACGAAATATTGATTTTGTAGAGAAAACACCGGATTCTACCACATAAAATCTTTCATAAACGTACTGAGATAAAAGAACTAAAACACCCACATAAAGGACAAGAATATCCTGATTGTACAATAAAACCTATATATTTGCACTTCATGCCATCAGATGAGAAGTAATTGTTTGTGTTATAAAAATTTACCATGAGGATTCAAGCAGGGCCCGGCTGGCTCATTTCTTCCCGGAAGGAAATACGAAGAAAAATCATATCGGCCATTATCATTCTTGGTCTCCTGGCCGCCATCTTCAGCAGATTTCCCGCCCAAAGTGGTAGCGGATGGTATCATCAGCTCCATCAACCCTTTTTTGCTCCTCCTTACTGGCTTCCCTTCGTCATGTGGACGCTGGTTTATATTTTGATGGGATCCTCTTTGGGACTCATCTGGCATATTGCACAAAAAAGCACCAATGCAATTATTCGTAAAAAAGCTAAGACCGGGATCGGATTGTTTGTGATACATCTCCTCTTCAATCTCATGTTTCCCATCCTTTTAATCGGCCTTCAGCGGCCACGGATCGCTCTTGCCGATATGATCATCCTTATCCTGCTCATCGGAGCCATGATCCGATATTTCTATTCCATTAATCGGACCGCATCTCACCTTTTAATTCCCTATCTGATCTGGATATTATATGCCGCCGCTCTCAACATTTCTATCATTATCCTAAACTAACTCCTCCAGGCAACGAATGATTTTCGCGATCCCCGTACGGCCGGAACCGCTTTATTTTTTCTGCAAATATACTACCTGTCCCGTACGGGAAGACTCATAAGCTGCATCCACAATCCTGAGCACGACAAGTCCCTCTTCCACTCCGGGAGAAGGCTGGTCTCGATGTTGCACACAATCGATAAAATGCGCCATTTGCCGGGTGTAAATGATCTGATCGCAGTGTTCTTCCCGATCTGGCAATTCCGGAACGATTTTTTCAAATGACTCTTCTCCTTTCGTCAATTTCAAATACGTAGGGAAAAGGCTTGCATATCCCTTCGTTCCATACAAACCGGTACTGGCTTCGGGACCATCCATATGAGGCTGCCACCAACCACTTTCCACAATACTTTCTGTCCCATTGTCCCAGGTGATATGAATAATACCGGTGTCATCCACATCATAATCTCCAAAATGGGTGGCAATCCGGGCGTATACGCTCACCGGCATAGGATCTCCCAAGAGATAGCGTACTGTGTCGATCGCATGAACCCCCATATCTGCAAGCGCCCCTCCACCTGCCAGTTCTTTTTTTGTAAACCAACCGGACGGACCCCAATTCTCATGGATTCCATACCCGCGTGTTTTAAAAATTTTGCCCAGCTTCCCGGAGTCGATCGATTGTTTGATATATTCCGTATCCGCATCAAATCTCCACATATGCCCCGTCATGATCACCCGATCATTATCCTCAGCTGCTTTTTTTATTTCTTCACCTTCTGCAGCATTCATAGCCAAGGGTTTGTCGATAAACACATCCTTACCGCGGCTAAGGAGTTGGATCGCATAGGGAGCATGAAACGCATTGGGCGTACAAATCACCACCGCATCAATAGCATCATTGTCCAAAATTCCGTCCAGTGAATCGAAGGCAGCAGGAATCTCATACTGAGCGGCAAATTTCTGAGCCTTAGTGATATCCCGCGATACCACAGCATGTATTTCAGCCCGCTCATCTTCCAAAATTCCGCGAACATGGTAATCGGCAATATATCCCGTGCCGATTACCGCAAACCCTGTTTTCTTCATGACTCTTTCAATTCTTCTGCATGATCATAGATCTTCAGAATCGCCTCTTTGATTCCATCGATATCCTCTTTTGTACCCAGCAATACCTTATGATGCATACAAACCGATTCTTCATGATATACTCTTTCACAAACCGGCAATGAAAATCGTTTCGGATTGATCGTCTCCCAGTATTCGTCATTGATTTTGTGTCGCGAAGGTTTCGTATGAGGTACATACAAGGAACATTGATTCAACGGCTCGTAACAAGCATCTACCACAATTCCCAGCTCTGCTTCCAGCGCATCCCGAAATTTTTGAACAGGGAGTCCCTTAAAATCTTCCTTATGATACCGGAATGCAAAATTAAAATAAGCTCTTTTGGTTTCCCGCTCATCTCGTCTCAAAGGTGAAATTCCGGGAAGATCGCTCAGGAGACTATTCAGATAATCCCCATTCTCATCACGCACCTTATTCTGCTCTGGCATACGCTTCATGGCTTCTACCAAAATAGCGGCCTGAAACTCGGTAATCCGGTAATTACCCGATTGTATAAAGTTTCCATCATCACCATATTCACCGATACCTTTGTCGACTTCTTCCTGGGGTTCTCCCTCCGGACGGCGGCCACAGTTTCTCAAAGCATCAAGCCGCTGCGCTACTCGGGAATCATTCGTAGTCATCGCCCCACCTTCTCCGGCGGTCAGATGTTTGGAAAGCTGAAAGCTAAAACTACCGACATCACCGATACTCCCAGCTTTTTTCCCATTCCACTCACCTCCGTGTTTATGCGCACAATCCTCGATCACTGCAAGATCGTATTCTTTCGCGATATCCATGATTTCATCCATATTCGCAAATCCGCCATACAGATGAACCGGCACGATCGCTTTGGTCCTCGGAGTAATCGCTTCCCGGATCTTTTCCGGATCGATACACCAGGTATCTTCCTCCACATCGACCAATATCGGCACCGCGTTCACATCAATCACCGTCGCCGCTGTCGCCTGCCATGTCAATCCCGGCACGATCACCTCATCACCCCATCCGATCTCCAGTGCTTCAAGTGCCAGCTGCAAGGTTACAGTACCATTGACTGCACAGATTGAATGTTTCACTCCGGTAAATTCCGCAAACATCTGATTGAATTCAGTTTCTTTCGGTCCGTTGTACGACCAAACTCCACTATTCAACACTTCCAAAAGTGCTTTTTCCTCCTCTTTTCCCCATACAGGCCATTGTGGCCATGGGTTCGTTTTTATATTTCGGGTGGGTGCTCCACCATTGATTGCTAAACGCTTCATAATATTCAAATTAATTTCATTGTATTATTTCTGAAGAATGTTCGTATTCCATCCTTCTGCTCTCACCTTCACCGCCCTGGCAGATTGCGCCGTCACATAAACGGTTCGTTCTTCTCCGGGCAACAAGCTGATAAAATTATCCTCCCAAAACACAGGTAAAACCGAAGATCCAGATTCTTGATCCAAGAGATGCAGATTAATCATAAAAGCAATGGAATCACCCTCATTTTTCAAAGTGACTTTCACCTTCTTTTGCGGTCCCTCCTGTTCCGGAATTACTTTTATGGAAACATCGGTCATATCCAGCTTCTCAAGCAAAGTCAAATCTGCATACTGCTTGCTGGGGGTATGATACGCAAAATCCCCTAAATCCGCTTCATAATCCAAAATCTCTTCCCGGGTCGAAAGCCAGTAAAAATTGTTATTAATTTCTTCCCCCTGATCATCATACAACCGAAGATCCAAAAACCAGGTCGTAGAAAACTCCTCAGTCATTTCTACAGTAAATAAAGAACCAGAAGAATCAGGATCCACATCGACCGACAATGTTTTTTCGAACAACAGTTGAGATTTAATATCAAAACCTTTCACCACCGCCCGAAGATTTTCATACTTCTCCAGATGTTCATTGACGATATATACTTCCTGATTCCCATAGTTGTATATCAGTTGCAGAGGTGTACACGATTTTTTCGCCGCATAAAAGGCACCATTCGGATTCAGATAATAATCATATAACTGCCAGTACATTTTGGGCCAGGCTCCATTGAGCATCCACTGAATCACACCCGTCGCCTTTTCTCTGTTCATTTGAAAAGCTTCGAACATCGGCCGCATCAATTCGTAATTCATCGTCTGAGCCTTCTTGTCAAAATCCTCCAATGATGCCGGCTCTCCATATCTTTCACGGATCGCGGTGCGGAAGCGATCAAGACTATCAAATTCATATCGTCCGCAATGGTAATCCCACACTTCATTGATCGGCCACAGCTTGTCTTCCGGTATGAATTTTTTCAAACTTTCTAATTGCGGTGGCTGAGCCCCCGGCCCTGTTTCTGTATTAAATCCATACGCCCCTCCAAATTTCGTATCCGTGTACCAATAATGCGGCGCAGTATAGGCATAAGGTCCCAACATTTTCATACCAGAAGAACCACTGATTTCACTGATCACATCTTCCGGTCCGATCACATGCTGATCACTCCCCACCCCTCCCGTTGAGTTGAGGTGCGGACGATCCGGATCGATGCGTTCCAGGATTTCAAGATATCGTTCTTCCAGTTCAGTAATCGGGATTTTATCACTCGCCATCGCCCATACAAAAATACTTGGGTGATTGCGAAGCCACACCACCTGCTCCTCCCATGCTTTTGCGATATGCTCTATGTGCTCGGGCTTGTAGACTCCACCAAATCTTTCATTGACCGGTACCCCCATATGAATCTCATGCTCCCAATGACAGCTCCATCCCGCCATCAGAAGAATCCCATACTCATCACACAAATCATAGAGCTTATGATCTTTTCCAAAAAACCCTTCCAGACGAATACAATTCAAGTTCATATGCTTCACATATTTCACCTGAGCTTCAATGGATTCGTCTGTATCCATCAACAACATATCATCTGTCCATCCAGCCCCTTTGATCAGGATTCTTTCTCCGTTGATCTTATATCCCCGGTGCGTCTCATCTACCCAGTAATCTTCTATTTCCCGGATGCCAAACCGAACTTCAACCGTGTCCAGCGTATCATCCTTTACATCAAAAGATAAATCAAGTTGATAAAGATGAGGTTCTCCCATCTGATAGGGCCACCATAACTTTGGGTCTTTCAGAACCAATTCCTCATATTCTTCGGCATCAAATTCAATTTGTTTTGATTCTCCGGCTTCCAGTGATACAGTTTGTTCAAAATAAATTTCGCCGATTTTTCCTTTGAGCACACCTGTCACCGCATTTTCCTGGTCATTGACCAGCTCTGCCAGCACTTTTAGCCGGGCTGTCACCGGATCTTCAAAATCGATATTTGTCCGTACAAAAGGATCCTCAATCCTCACTCCTCCATGCAGATGTAAAGTCACAGGTCTGAATATCCCCAGATTGCCATCAGGAGGCGCCGGATTCCAATCCACAAACCCCGTACTAAAATCACCGGGTACAGGAGGAATCACTTCGATCGCCAACTGATTTTCCCCGGTTCGGATCCACGAACTAATATCAAAAAGTGTTCGTCGGTATGCCCCATCTATCTCATCTATTCCTGCTACTTTATGTCCATTGAGCCATACATTGGCCTTGTAATTGATCCCATCAAAGCCCAGTGAAGCAAATTGCTCAGCCTCTTCCTTTTCGAGTTCGAAAGTATGAACATACCACCAGGGCACCTTGAAAGGCTCTGTCGGAATCGACTTCAGGTTTTCTCCAAAATATGGATCCTTATATTGATTATTTTCGACCAATGTGGCCAAAACAGTGGAAGGCACATTTGCCGGCATCCATTCCTCAAAATCTTTGAAGGAAGACGACAATGTTTCGCCCGTTTCTGTAACATATTCGGAAGACTGGATCTTCCAATGGTTTGATAATAAAATCCTACCTGTTTTTTTCATTGAAAAAAATTATGATGTTTTGTTGTTTTTAAGGTTATACTTTTTGATTGTCTTTCGTGCATACAAAACCATCCCAGCACCGATCCCGATCAATAGAAAAGCAGCGGTCAGATTGGTTATTTTTTGAAGAGTTGTCTCAGAGAGCCATGTCGAAAAGAACACAACCCATCCGAACAAGAACATAAATACGCCCAGCGCATTATTGATTTGCAGGTTTTTCAACCGAGTCTTTTTATCTTTTTTGTCCATGATTTTAAGATTTAGGTCTTCTGTCCATCAGAAAATATAATAAATAAAAAACAGGATCGACAGCACGAAAATGGACCACAATTTCAAATTGTTCCACCAATGCCGATCTTCTTTTTTCACCCCTTCATACGCATACTCCGTGGGTACCAGAAGAACCAAAACACCAATCAGCACAAAAAGTCCCAAAAAGATGTTTTTTGCCATTTCCTGAGAAATCCATGAAAGCCAGTCAAAATTTAGCATGGTTTGATATTATTTAGATACACTCAAGATTTTTGGATTATATACGAGCCCTTTCAAGTGCTCCTTAGAATGTGGTTTGGTCAACAGACTCACCACAATATTTATGATAAATGCCAGCAAGAAGGACCACCAAGAGATAAACAAGAATGGATCCTGAATTTCAAAAAACTTCCCTTTAAATACATGAAGGAAGATCGAAAATCCAATCCCGATCACCAAAGCCACAAGACCGCCGGCAGCTGTCGATTTCCTCCAGAAAATTCCGAGCAAAAGAATCGCAAACAGAGGTCCCTGAAAGAATGACATGAAGGTCTGAATTGCCACATAAATTCCCGGAAACCATGAACTGATGGGAGCTGTAGCAACCCCGATCACAAGAAGAGTAAGGGTTGTAAATTTCCCCACCATCAAATAATGCTTATCCGTAGCATCCTTTTTTATATAATATTCATAAATATCTTTTGTAAATAGCGTCGCTGTGGAATTGAGCAGTGAATCAACACTGGACATCAACCCCGCAAAAAATGCCGCAAAAACCAATCCTGTCAATCCCGGAGGCAGGATCGTCTTGATCAAAGTGGGCAGTGCATGATCTCCATCTGACAAACCGGGCAACAATACAACCGCCATCAGTCCCGGAAACAATACAATGATCGGAATAAACATCTTCAGACCGGAAGCAAAAATCATACTTGCTTTAGCATGCCACTCATTTTTAGCTGTAAGACATCTTTGGACGATCACCTGATTCCCGATCATGTAGGCATTGGACATCACAAAAGTAAGCCCAAATAAAATCCCGGTCCACGGAAAGGGCGACTTTGTCTCCTGCGACTGGATAAGATGGAAGTGCTCCCGGTATTCCGGCCCCATATTATGGACCTTGTCTACAAGATTGTCCCATCCTCCTACTGCATCCAGGCTCAAATAAACGAGTGCAGCTCCTCCGATAAACATAATAATCATCTGTACCACATCCGTCATAATCACCGCTGTAATCCCTCCAAAGAACGTATACAATCCCACTACTGTGGCAGTGATGATAATCGACGTCCAGATCGACCAACCCATCAAGACATTGAGCAATACAGCACTCGACCAGAAAAGAACCCCCAGATCAAGGGCAAAAAACAATATCCAGGTAAGGGACGCAATCGTTCTCACCGACCGGTTATATCTTCTTCCAAGATACTCCGGAATGGTGTACATTCCTCCTTTCCAAAAATAGGGTATGAAAATAAAGGCTGCCAGAAGCATCGCCGGCACCGATCCAATCCAGTCAAAATTTCCTACTGAAACACCATACCGATACGCCTGCCCGGACACTCCGACAAAATCAAGCGCTCCAATATCGGAAACGACAATAGACATACCAATCGCCCAAAACGGCAGACTTCTCCCCGCCAAAAAATAATCATCCGAACTGTCAACAAACCGTTTGAAGTAAAGACCAAGCAGCAACATCCCAACGATGTAGGCGATCAAGACAAAATAATCTATTCCTGCAAGCATGTAGTACTTTTTATTCCTTTTCCGAAATGTACCTCCTCATCATTCCGGAACCAAAAAAATAATAATATTGTCTCGTATCGTTTTAACCGACTTCCAGATCATCCACCTATGGATGAAGGATGTCCGATACTTGCAATTCGACCAAAATCTATACTTCAAAAACCTTCTCTCATCGGTGTTTTACACGGAAAATCCATATTAGAATTCTAAAAGAAATGCGAGTTTTTTTAAGGCAGACTTCAGGTCTTCTCGGACTGAAAATTAAAGACAAATCCCTAACAGACCAAATCGAAATTCTAATTTTGAGTCAAAAAGCAATTTCAACATATCATCGGGCTAAATAATACCACACCTGCCGGAGTGAACTATAATTCAAAGCTTCATTGTACAGCTTTTTCACAAGTTTTTCACCAGGAAAAGATTTACCAAAATAAAACAAAATACAAACATTATTACCCAGCCCGGAGAGCTATTCTTTTATTGAGACGGGCACTCTCTTGCAAAGCGTCAATGACTTCCATGTTTTTCACCGCATCCATCAGCGAAACCGGGAGTTGGGTTTGATTCAAAACGGTCATGGAAAATGCATCCACTTGATTTTTATACTGATTTTCAGGTTCCACTCTTACGATCTCTTTCTGAAGATCGGTTTCGAGGATATATTCAGCCTCTTGATCCGGAGGAGGATTGAAGGGTATCCTTACGTGAATTTTCCCTTTCGTCCCCAAAATCTTCACTTCCTGATGCTCCATCATTTGAACCGAAGAAAAAAACACACTTTTTCCTTTCTCAAACTCCATGATCCCTGATGCATGGATATCCACTCCATACCGGGAGTGATACTCCATCACAGCCTGCACATGTGTAGGTTCATCATCATATAAATAACGGGAAACAGATACGGGATAACATCCTACATCCATGAGACTTCCTCCTCCCATTTCTTTTTTATTGACAATGCTATCAGGATGGTCATCATAAAATGAAAAAGAAGACTGAATCATTTTCAGCTCACCGATCACTCCTTCCATTATTTTGTTCTTCACATCCTTCCACTGCGGGTGAAATTTGTACATAAATGCCTCCATCACATAAAGCTGTGGATATTTCTCTGTTTCCCTTAATAGGTGATGCGCTTCATCAGCATCAAGAGCGATGGGTTTTTCCACCAAAACATGCTTTCCAGATCGAAGAGCCTCGATCGCCCAGCGTACATGCAAATGATTGGGCAAAGGGATATAAATGGCGTCAATGTCCGGATCTTTCAATAAGGATTCATACCCCTGATAAGCTTTCGGTATTCGGAATCGACGAGCAACTTCCTCCGCTTTGGTGATACTTCTTGAAGCAATCGCACTGATCTGGCCATGATGACTATCTATGATAGCCGGGATCATCTGTTCCACAGCAATGATCGCTGCTCCCAACACTCCCCACTGAACTTTTTTCATTTACACCTGAAGAATACATGATCAAATCGGGGTCCGAATTTCGGAGTCAATTTAATAATCCACCCCCTTCGCGCTCTCCTTTTTTATCCTGACGGGCAAACACTCTTTTCATAAGATCGGTTGTACGCAGCGCCACATTATCTCGAATTCCCTCCTCTTCCCGTTCAATTCTTTTAAAAATGGATTGGAGAGCAAGATCGGAAATAAATCCATTGAAATCTGGATTTACTTTTTCTTTAAAGGGTAATTTATTATAGAGATCGGCGATTTTCTCCCATTCCTGGAGTGCCCCTACTTCCTGGAGGTTATCTTTTGTAATAGCATTGAACTCATTATACAAAGGGTTATAAGTTTTTCCTTCCAAATAACGAGTTGCCGCATCTTTTTCACCAGCCATGAGAATATTGTACGCATCTGCAAATGTCAATTCTGTAATTGCAGACTTGAATATAGGTAAAGATGCTTCCACCGCCCGTGTAGTCGCAACTGTGACCTTATCGGTGAACTGACGGGTATAATCTCTTACAACAGGGATGTTATTCAATGCACTGATCACTTCCAGCGCTTCAGCAGGAATTTTGATACCGCTTCCTTCCGTGAGAAAAGAAGGATCTTTGGAAAACTCCAAGACCGCTTTTTCTGCACCCTGATACAATGCTTGCTTCAGTCCTTCTCCTATCTGAGCATTGGTCAATCCTCCCTCGCCGACAAAATCCTTGAGCACATCACAGGAAGATAATTGGAATATGAGAAAAATCAAGAAAAATCGTTTCATTTTAGAAAGTGTTTTATTCGTTATGGGATCTTGCATAAAAGCGCAAAATTACACATTTCCCTTTTCAAAACAGATAATTTTAGATCAACAAGATAACAACAATCTATTTTAATCCTTTATTTTTGCACCTTTACAACAATCAGCTCTACTATTCTCAGGTGAGTCACCTGGAGATATGATTGTTCAAACGTCAGATTATAATTTTTCTGACACTCAGAAAATATTTAACGGAAATAACACAAATAATGGCCATTAAACGAACCCAAATCAAACGGGTATTACAGGATCAAAAAACAGGTGAAAAAATCACCGTCAAAGGATGGGTGCGGTCTTTTCGCAACAACCAGTTTATTGCTCTCAACGATGGAAGCACACTGGACAACATTCAGGTGGTAATCGACCGGGACAACACCGACGATGAAATCAAAAAGAGATTGCATCCGGGCACCGCAATTCGTGCAACTGGGGTATTGGTAGAATCACGCGGACGCGGTCAGGCGGTTGAAATTCAGGCAGATGAAATAGAGATCTATGGAGATTCTGACCCCGAAACCTATCCTATCCAGCCAAAAAATCATACAAAAGAATTTCTTCGCGAACATGCACATCTTCGGATGCGAACCAATACTTTTGGAGCCGTATTCCGAATCCGCCATGCATTGTCTTATGCGATCCATAAATTTTTCCATGAAAGAAACTTCTTCTACCTTCACTCACCTATCATCACAGCATCGGATGCTGAAGGAGCCGGAGAGATGTTTCGCGTGACAACAATGGATCTTAAAAACCCTCCTTTGGACGACCAGGGAAATATAGATTTCAAAAAGGATTTTTTCGGAAGAGATACCAAGCTGACGGTTTCCGGACAACTGGAAGCAGAATTAGCAGCTCTCGCGTTGGGTCAGGTATATACTTTTGGTCCGACCTTCCGGGCGGAACAGAGTCATACCACTCGCCATCTCGCCGAATTTTGGATGATCGAACCCGAAGTTGCTTTCAATGACTTGGAAGACAATATGAACCTGGCAGAAGACATGCTGAAGTATCTGATCAACTATGTACTGGAGAATTGTGGCAAAGATCTTCAATTCCTGAATGATCAGGCGGAAAAAGAAGAACAGAGAAAGCCCAAGAATGAACGATCTGAAATGGGTTTGATCGAGCGTCTGGAGTTTGTGGCAAGCAACGATTTTGAAAGAATATCCTACACAGAAGCGATCGATATTCTGCTCGCTTCACGACCCAACAAGAGAAAAAGATTCTCATATGTCATCGAAGAATGGGGAGTCGATCTCCAGTCAGAGCACGAAAGATATCTGGTCGAAAAACATTTCAAGCGTCCTGTGATACTATATGACTATCCCAAGGATATTAAAGCATTTTACATGAAAAGCAACGAAGACGGCAAAACTGTAAAAGCGATGGATATTCTTTTTCCCGGAATCGGAGAGATCGTCGGTGGTTCCGAGAGGGAAGCAAATTACGACAAACTGGTCGATAGGATGAAAGAAATGAATGTACCGGTAGAGGAATTGTACTGGTACCTTGATATAAGAAAGTATGGATCCTGTCCACACAGCGGATACGGACTTGGGTTTGAGCGAATGGTTCAATTTGTAACCGGGATGGGGAACATCCGCGACGTGATACCTTTCCCCCGATATCCTGGCAACGCATCGTTTTAGGATAGTCATGATTCGAGTAAGTGATCTTTTTCTATTTGAAACAAAAAGCCGTTTGTTTTTGACAGACAAACGGCTTTTTTCGTTGTTCTTCAGCAGGGTCAATAAAAACGTTTTCTTCCACCCCCCCTCCTTCTCTCTTCTTAGCCTGCAGCAGAAGCAGATTCTGCCATCCGCATCGCCTCTTCTCTTAATGCATTGAGCTCAGGTTCATAGAAAAACTCTTCCCCAAAAGCAGGTTCTAAATCATGAAGCCAGTAAGCATCGGGATTGTATTTTGCGAAAAACGGTTTCCCAACCCAATCCGGATTTCTTCCCTGCAGCATTTGCAAGCAAAAGACTTTCTCCATCTTTCCGTCAATGGGAATTTCCGTCACACCCACAATCTGTACTTTACCGGGTGTGGCTGACATGCTTGGACCACGAACCGTACGAGCCAATCCACTGACTTGTGTATATGCCTTTCGGAAGATCTCCCAGGTTCGCTTCAGCGGGAGCTCAAAATGATTCTTAGCACCTGTATCTCTTTCCACAAACATATAATAAGGGATCATACCCATATTGACCTGGGTTTTCCACATCTCAGCCCACACGTCTCCCGAATCGTTGATGTGTTTGACCAGTGGAGATTGAGTTCGGATTTGTGCACCGGTGGCTCTTATCCGCCTCACTGCCTCTCGGACAGCCGGTGTTTTTAGTTCAGCAGGATGATTGAAGTGCGCCATCAGAGCAAGATGAATTCCACTATCTGCAATCTCCTGAAACAGATCAAGAAACTTATCTGCATCACGATCTGAAATATATTTATACGGCCAGAAGCTCAATGACTTCGTACCTATCCGGATTGTCTGTACATTCGTTTTGTTCTTTTGATCAAGGAAAGGTTCGATATACTGACGGAAGACTTTGTAGCTCATGATCATAGGGTCACCACCCGTAAAAAGTACATCTGTCACCTCCTGATGCTCCTCAAGATATTGGATCAAAAGATCCGTTTCCTTCATAGCAAACTTCATCCCATCCATTCCGACAAACTGGGGCCAACGGAAACAAAACGTACAGTAGCTGTGACAGGTTTGGCCAGCGGTAGGAAAAAACAATAAAGTCTCCTGGTACTTATGCTGAATTCCCGGCAAGGTCGTCCCTTCCAGCTGAGGTACATTCATCTCCATTTGACTGGCAGGATGCGGATTCAATGTATTTCTGATCTTATTGGCCACACCTCTCAACTCCATCCGGCTCATCCCATTTTCCATCGCCAGAGCCATTTTATCAAAATCCTTGTTTTTGAGCATTCCTTTTTGTGGAAATGTCAGATGAAACATAGGATCGTCCTTGTAATTGTCCCAATCGATCAATTCGTCTATTACATAATTATTGACTTTGAAAGGTAAAACCTGACCTACTACCTCAATATTTCGTTTTTCTTCATCAGACAAACGTTCTATCTGAGGAATTCTTTTAAAATTGTTTACAGAGAAAGCTCTGTATTTTTTTGTTAGGTTTTTAGATTCCGACATACTTTTTAATTCATTTAAATTATAATAAATACCCAATGTCTCTGCACATTACGGGGTCACAGGAGCCTGGTTTCCAGTACATTTAGGCATATTATTTTACAAGCCATCGAAACGGCTTAGACGATAAAAAGAAACCCAATTCTCATTCTGCTCCACTCCGTAATTGCCTTTCATGTGATCTTATCGAATCGACTGAAAAAGAAATTCAAAAGCAATTCGTACACATGAAATAAATCGTCTGCGAGAAATCCCAATATACAAAATTTTATACTATTCGTCATTTCCTCAATCAAACTACTGGGTATCAACACATTGCATCGACAAACAAGACGCTAAAAGAAATTATCAGAAATGAATTTGATTTTCTTTAAAAGATTGGATCGTAAATGATGTTGAAATGATCACCTGTAAAACGGTCTTTTTTACAAAAACCTGCCGATCTCTATCATTCCAGATCATTTAAAATAAAAAATCCCCCGGGGATGTTTTGGATATAATGGGATGATCATCCTATTATTTCATCTCACCCGGAGGATTAGGTAAATGGGATAAGGACAAATCTAATGATTTTTCTCTTATTTCTGAAAGGCTCATCCTGCATTAACGAATGAACCGCCTCTCATCAATCCACCATTTTTCTGCTGGAAAATGAACTTTTAATATATTCTTTATTCATTTTCGCAATATTAGCTACGCTGATTTCTTTCGGACATTCTGCCTCACATGCACCGATAAATGTGCAATTCCCAAAACCTTCCTTGTTCATTTGTGAAACCATATCCTGTACCCTTTGACTGGACTCCACCTTTCCTTGAGGCAAATAAGCCAGATGAGCTACCTTAGCTGCTGTAAAGAGTGAAGCGCTCGCATTGGGACAAGCAGCCACACAAGCACCACAGCCGATACATGCAGCAGCATCAAAAGCAAGAGAAGCCTGATCTTTCTCGATCGGCGTCACATTCCCATCCGGTGCCTGACCTGTATTGACGGAAATATAACCACCCGATTCGATGATCCGATCAAATGATGTTCGGTCCACCACCAGATCCTTGATCACCGGAAAAGCATTGGCACGGAAAGGTTCGATGACGATCGTATCCCCATCCTTAAAGTGTCGCATATGAAGCTGACAGGTGGTGGTTGCGTGAAGCGGACCATGGGGTACCCCATTGATCATCATACCACAAGCACCACAGATCCCCTCTCGACAATCATGATCAAAAGCTACCGGTGTTTCCTTCCGCTCGATCAATCTTTGATTGAGGACATCCAGCATTTCCAGAAAGGACATATCCTCTGATACTTCTACATTATTATAAGTCACTAACGCACCTTTGTCCTGTGGATTTTCTTGTCTCCATATTTTCAGCGTTAATTTCATAGTATGTTGTTTTATATTTATCAGAACCGTTGAAAAACCAACGGCCCTTTATTTTATTTATAGCTTCGTTCTGTAAGTTCTACATTCTCAAATACGAGATTCTCTTTGTGCAGTTGAGGTTCTTCCTGATCCCATTCCCAGGCAGCTACATAGGCAAACTCCTCATCCTGCCGCATAGCTTCTCCGTCTTCTGTCTGATACTCCTCTCTGAAATGTCCTCCGGCGGATTCATTCCGATGCAATGCATCAATGATCATCAGCTCTCCCAGCTCGAAAAAATCTGCCAATCTTAATGCTTTTTCTAACTCTTGATTGAATTCATTTGCTTTACCGGGTACATACACCTCCTTCCAAAATCGCTCTCGCAGTTCTCTGACCAGTCCCCTTGCCTTGGTCAATCCTTCTTTGTTTCGCGACATACCGCAATACTCCCACATGATCATTCCCAGTTTTCGGTGAAAAGTATCGACAGAAACATCTCCATTGATAGTCATCAGCTTATTGATCCTCTCCTTTACCTGATTTTCTGCTTCCACAAATTCTGCTGTATCATTCGCTAATGCTGGTGTTTGAATTTCATCAGACAAAAACTGACCAATCGTATAAGGTAAAACAAAGTAACCATCTGCCAATCCTTGCATGAGAGCCGATGCACCCAAACGATTGGCTCCATGATCCGAAAAATTGCACTCACCCAGAGCAAACAATCCCGGAATGTTGGTTTCGAGATTATAATCTACCCACAAACCACCCATCGTGTAATGCACCGCCGGATAAATCATCATTGGTGTTTTATAAGGATCCTGACCGGTGATTTTCTCATACATCTCAAAAAGGTTCCCATACTTCTGTTCGATCACCTCTTCCCCATATTTCCGAATCGTCGATGCATCGGGATTTTTGATTCCATGCTGATGGCAAGCCGCTTTTCCATACCTTTCGATTGCGCTTCTAAAGTCCAGGAAAACCGCCAAACCCGATTTGTTCACCCCATATCCTTCATCACAAGCTTGTTTTGCTGCCCGGCTCGCCACATCACGCGGTACAAGGTTTCCAAATGCTGGATATCTCCTTTCCAGATAATAATCCCGATCTTCTTCCGGGATATCATTTGGTGATTTCGTATTATTTCGGATCGCTTCTACATCTTCTTTTTTAGCCGGCACCCATACTCTTCCATCATTCCGTAACGACTCTGACATCAGGGTCAATTTGGACTGATAAGATCCTGATACCGGTATACAAGTAGGATGGATTTGCGTAAAACAAGGATTGGCAAGATAAGCACCCCTCTTCACGGTACGCCACAATGCCGTGGCATTACATCCCATCGCATTGGTCGACAGATAAAAAATATTTCCGTAACCACCAGTAGCAAGAACCACACAATGTGCAGAATGCCTTTCAATCTCACCTGTGATCAAATTTCTTACGATAATACCCCGTGCTTTCCCATCCACGATAACGACATCGAGCATTTCATGCCGGTCATACATTTTCACCTGACCTGTTGCCACCTGTCTTTCAAGCGCTGAATAAGCTCCGATCAACAACTGCTGTCCGGTTTGTCCACGAGCATAAAAAGTTCTGGACACCTGAACACCTCCAAAAGACCGGTTTGCCAACATTCCACCATACTCTCTGGCAAAAGGAACACCCTGCGCCACACACTGATCAATAATATTGGCACTTACCTCCGCCAATCGGTAAACATTGGCCTCCCGGGAGCGGTAATCTCCCCCCTTGATCGTATCATAAAACAGTCGGAACACGCTGTCTCCGTCATTTTGATAATTCTTTGCTGCATTGATTCCACCTTGTGCAGCAATACTGTGCGCGCGCCGCGGCGAATCATGAAAAGTATATGCTTTGACTTTATATCCGAGCTCTCCCAAAGTAGCCGCCGCCGAAGCACCAGCCAATCCGGTACCAACCACGATCACCTCCAGATTACGTTTCACATTGGGTGCTACAAGGTTCATCGTCCCTTTATATCGGGTCCATTTTTCTGCCAGAGGTCCTTCGGGAATTTTTGCATCTAATTTTTGTTTTGTATCGATTGTAGTCTGCATTTGTTTTTTATTTTCTTAACTGGTGAAAAATACATAAAGAGGCAAGAAAGCAAATCCAAAAGGAATCAGGAACGAATAGGCCAATCCTACTCCTTTGATGATCGGAGTCCACTTGGGATGACTCCACCCCATATCCTGGAAAGCCAGATAAAATCCGTGTCGCAAATGGAAAAACAAAGCGATCTGCCCGATAATATACAACAGTACGATCCACCAAATACTAAAAGCTATCATCACCCGGCTATACAAATCATCTACAGGATGCGGAAAGTTTTCATAGGTGACCACATTCAATCGACCCAATTGTACTTTCAACCAGAAGTCGCCCATGTGCATCACAAGGAACGCAAAAATCAAAAGCCCCATCAAAGCCATGTGCCGAGAAGCCCAGGAAGTACTTCGGGTAGATTTCATCACATATCCCTGTGATCGTGCTGCTTTATTTTTGCGAGCAATTGCAATCCCCATGATTGCATGCAGTAAAATGAAAAAATAAAGCCCGTAAGACACAAATACAATTATAGGATTGTGCGTCATCTCATATGAATAAGTATTGAACGCATACCCGTCATCCTCCTTGAGCAACAACAAGTTGCCCGCCAGGTGAACCACCAGGAAGACGATCAGAAACAATCCCGTCAGACTCATGATCCATTTCCGTCCAATAGAAGAAGTGAAAAAACGTGATAACCACTCCATAAACTATGTGTTTAAAATTTGATTTTTGATGAAATTGATGGATAAAGTTAAGACAATAAGTGATCCATCCCTTTGGTTTGATATAATTATATGATAATTTAGAACGCATCTAAATTTATTTGAAATAAAATTCTTACTTTTGTAGTTTAACACAAAAGGGTGTATCAAATTCTACCTCACGATCCAAAAGTCTCATCACCGTAAAAAATATTTTGCTTCTTGCAAATTTTGTCAAACGAATGTTTGCAATCCTATTTCTCTCATAAGGGAATTCAGGAAATCAACCTCAAAATTTGATTTATGAAATCCATTTCCAGCACAAAATTATTCACTCAATATATAAAATTATTTCCGGAAGTTTCCTTTCCTTTGACTTTGCACCAGGACGCACATCATGACTTTAGCATCCAAAATCAAGGTATCCGAAAGGAATATCTGGATCAATATGTCCATCCTTTTATTGAAAAACGGGACGATGAATTCACGGAATTTATCCCCTGTTTTGTTTTGAAGGAAGAAAAACACTTTATTGCCGTTGTATTGTGGCGAGCGGGTCTTATGGAATATGAATATTTTCTGATCACTTACAACAATGCAGGAAACAGTATCGATCATCAGGTGATAGCAGGCATGAAATCGGATGGAGAAAATGTCATCATCCGAATCGCAATGATAGATGATGAAAACTCTATACATATGGTAGAAGGTACTGCAGACGAACTACAGTTATTTGATTACGATCCGAAAAACACCCGTAAATATTCTTTTGAATTCACACACGATGGACATATAATTCTGGAACAATAGACAACCTGGATTTATCCCATCGGATCATCTGAAAATGAAAGAATTCCGAGATTTTTGATTATATCAAAAAGATCTATACCATTAAGATAGAAGTTCTCGTATTCATATATTGATGATTACGAAGGACATGAGGACCAATGGTCTGTGATAAATATTAAATGAATCAATGAAATTGAAACGAAAAAGAAATAAACATAGAAATCAACCAAGAAAACGCTCTTCAGTATTTGAAGGAATGGTTGACATGACAAAACACGGAACCGCTTACATCATTTGTGAGGATCTGGATTCCGATGTATTTGTCCCCAAAAAGAAATTACTAAATGCATTGCACAACGATCGGGTAGAAGTAAAGATACTGAATAAAAACAAAGGTAAGTATTCTGGAGAAATCACCCGAATCATTGAAAGAAACACAACCCATTTCGTCGGAAAATATCAATCGAGTGCCAACTTTGGATTTGTGATTCCATTTGACAACCGGGTGAATTTTGACATATACGTTCATGACAAAGATGTAATGAATGCCCGGGATGGTGACCGAGTCATCGTCAAGGTAGATCGCTGGCCTTCCAACAACCGGAAGAGTCCTGTAGGTCATATCGAAAAGATCATCTCCGAAGACGATCTGCATGAAGTAAGAATGCAAATGATACTGGCCGAACAAGGTTTTAGTGAAATTTTCCCGGAGCAGGTGGAAAAAGAGGTCGCATCGATGAAATACGATCTCAATAAAAAAGAGATCAGCCGGAGAAAAGATTTCAGGGATGTGCTCACCATGACGATTGATCCAGTAGATGCACAAGATTTTGATGATGCTATATCGATTAAAGTTCTGGAAAACGGGCACGTCGAAGTGGGAATTCATATCGCGGATGTGACGCATTATGTACGTCCCGGAACCCATTTGGACAAAGAAGCATATAAACGATCCACTTCAGTCTACCTTGTGGATCGTGTAGCTCCTATGTTACCGAAAAAACTATCGCATGATCTTTGTTCACTCCGTCCCGGTGAAGACAGCATGACATTCTCGGTTGTGCTGAAATTTGACAAAGATTTTGGCGTTATCGATTCCTGGTTTGGCAAAACAGTTATTCACTCAGACTTTCACTTCAGTTATGAGGAAGCACAAAGCATCATCGATGGAAAAGATAAGAAGAACACAAAAGTCCAAAACGAACTTCGTTTATTAAACCGTATCGCAAAGACGCTGAGAAACCGGCGGATGAGAAAAGAATCTGTAGAATTTGATTCCGATGAGGTCCAAATCATCCTGGACGAAAACAAAAAACCGATCGATATAAAAGTATTGGAACGGCTGGATACTCACCTGCTCATTGAGGAATTCATGCTCTTAGCCAATCGGCAGGTCGGGCATTTCATGTCACATCGTGACAAACCCAACATACCTTTTGTATATCGTGTGCATGATCTTCCAAATGAAGAAAAAATGACTGATTTTGCTATGCTATTGAAACAGATGGGATTCCAGTTTTATATGGATAGTCCCAATGCTATCAAAAGCTCTATAAAAAGACTTCATGAAGCCGCTCAGGAAGATGAAGCATTAAAAATGGTCATGCCAATGGCCATTCGCATGATGGCAAAAGCCGTTTATTCGACGGACAACATCGGGCATTTTGGATTAGGATTCGAGGATTACAGCCATTTCACAGCCCCCATTCGACGATATTCTGACATTCTCGTTCATCGGATTTTATACAACAATCTGTCTAAAATATCGCGCTGGAATAAAGAAGAACTCGAAATTCAATCCCGCCATATCTCCAATCAGGAACGAAAAGCGATGGATGCAGAAAGAGATTCGATCAAATACAAAAAAGCTGAGTTTATGGCTTCTCATATCGGCAAAGAATTTGACGGAATCATCTCCGGCATGATCGACATGGGTGTTTTTGTACAGATCATCGAGAATCATTGCGAAGGGCTGGTTCCATTCGATCGATTCGAAGAATCATACACCATAGCAGAAAGCAGACTGGAAGCTAAAAGCAACCAAACTGGAACAACCTTGAAAATCGGTGATCGAATACGGGTAAAAATCGTAGATGTAGATGTGGATCGGGTAGAGATTGATATGGATCTTGTCGTACAATAAACAAACATCCCTCATTTGTTTGTGAAGGAACAGAGTTAAGCGACTCTCACACCAGTATGATTTTGTCTTTTCCTTATAGTATATCAGGAATAATCTCCATTTCTTTATTTCTCCACCATGACGGGCTCGGATCCAGCCTTTCCAGCGTTTACGAGCCTTTCATCCATGGCAAATTTGGTTTCACTGAGCACCACACAAGAATACTAAAGTAGTTGTTTCCGCATTATTCTATTATTTTCTATATTGAGACACTATTTTAGTGTAGCCGTAAATTTCTGGTCTGCCAGAAATTTCGCTATGATTTTATCACTTTCGATCATCAATGTACTATGGCTAAAAAACCTTGGTTAAACGTTTATGCTTCTGGAATTGCCGGAAAAATAGATTATGAAAAATACAACAGTCTGCATGAATTTTTGCAGGAGTCATTCAAAGAATACAGAGACAAGATAGCATACTCCCAGATGGGAAAAGATATGACCTTCCATGAAGTGGAACTTTCTGCCACTTATTTGGCTGCTTATCTTCAGTCAAGGGGCCTCAAAGAAGGTGACAAAGTAGCCGTAGTACTGCCAAACATTCTCCAATTTCCAATCGCAGCCTATGCCATTCTCAAGGCTGGATTGGTTTTGGTAAATACCAATCCCCTCTATACAGCCAGAGAAATGAAGCACCAGTTCAAGGATTCGGGTGCAAAAGCGATCATCATCATGGAAAACTTTGCAGCTGAATTTGAAAAAATCGCAGCAGATACAGATATCGAGGTGATCATCACGACCAGTATCGGTGAGCTTTTGGGAGCCATCAAGGGGAAGGTGGTCGACTTTGCGGTGAAATATATCAAAAGAATGGTGCCAAAATTTGAATTGATCAACACCGTTACCTTTAGTGATGCACTCAAACAAGGAAAAAGATTCACTCTCAAAGATGTATCCAGAAGTCCGGATGATGTCGTTGTCTTACAATACACAGGAGGAACAACCGGAGTATCCAAGGGAGCCATGCTGACGAATCAAAACCTGGTAGCCAATGGTCTGCAAGTAAAAGAAATCATGAGCCCCTATCTTGAAATGGGAAATGAAACTGCATTGTGTGCACTTCCTCTTTACCACATCTTTGCCTTTACAGTGCATTTTCTATCTCTTTCAGCTTTTGGAATGAAAAATGTTTTGATCCCCAATGCACGAGACACCCAATCGGTGGTCAAGGCTTTTAAGAAAGAAAAGATCTCGCTTTTCCCCGGCTTAAACACATTATTCAATGCACTCTTAAACAATAAAGATTTCACAGCCTGTGATTTTTCCGGATTAAAGATCACAGTAGCCGGTGGGATGGCATTGCAAAAATCGGTAGCACTCCGATGGAAGGAGGTCACAGGATGTGTGTTGAGCGAGGGGTATGGATTGACAGAAGCAAGCCCGGTAGTGACAGTCAATCCTTTTAATGAAAATGCACGTTTGGGCACCATTGGAATTCCGATTCCCTCGACTGATGTACGTATTTTGGGTGAAAATAATGAAATACTGGGTTATGACGAGATTGGCGAACTGGCTGTCAAAGGTCCGCAAGTGATGAAGGGGTACTACATGCGGCCCGATGAAACACAAAAAGTGATCATCGATGACGGATGGCTCAAAACCGGTGACATGGCCAAGATGGATCCAGATGGATATGTCGAGATCGTAGACCGCAAAAAAGATATGATCCTCGTATCAGGATTCAATGTATATCCCAATGAAATAGAAGATGTAATCGCTATGCATCCTAAAGTACTGGAAGTAGCGGCCATAGGTGCACCGGATGAACGATCAGGAGAGGTGGTCAAAATATTTGTAGTAAAAAAAGACAAATCCCTGAACGAAAAGGAGCTCCATAAATATGCAAAAGAATACCTTACCGGATATAAACGACCCAAGTATGTTGAATTCAGAAAAGACCTTCCCAAAACCAATGTAGGAAAAATCCTCAGAAAAGAATTAAGAGACGAGGAATTGGCAAAGTATGGAAAATAGAGGATTTGTTTTATAACTTTGGCATCAATTATGTTGAGGTTATAAGTATGGAGGGACGTATTCTTATATGGTTAGTAGTTTTATGGTGGAATGCAGGATGGGGTTTTGAGGCTAAAGCACTTGACCTTACTGAACCTTACCCGCCGGGGCTTCATAAGTTGCCTGGTTTTATCAACACCCCTCATGGAGATGAGATAGCGCCGATCTGGACACGGGATGGCAATACAATGTATTTCACCCGAATGAAAGATCCCAATTTCAATAAGACTTTGGTTTATGAAAACAAAGACTTGTACAAGGAGCTATCATACCGGGAGTACACTGAATTTGTTGCTCATCTTTTCCGAGAATTAGGGGATGAAGAGAACCGGAAAGACATTTACAAAAGTCCTTATAATCAAGATATATTTTATGTAAAAAACGACAAAGGAAAAATATTAGAACTCATTCACCCCCCTTATCCACTCAACAATGCCTTGCCCAATTCAGTATGCGCGATCATGCCCGATCAGAGATCCCTGGTCTTGATGAATCAATTCTATCATAATGGAAGCATGTACAAGGGTTTTTCAACTTCTTATCCTGTTGGAGATCAAGCATTTTCGTTTCCGGAACCATTGCATATTTATGATTTCAAAGAAAGATCAGGCACGGACGCCAACCTTACCTTGTCTGCGAATGGAGAAGTCATGATTCTTGCATTCTCAGAAGAAGCCGGAGAAAACACGGATTTGTATGTGAGCTTCCGGGTCAATCAGGATATTTATAGCAGTCCTATACGCCTGGAAGGAGTGAACAGCGAATTCAGAGAATTCAGTCCTTCATTGAGTGAAGATGGGAGGTTATTATTTTTTTCTTCCACCCGTGGAAATGCACCTTACCATAGTAACATATATATGTCTGAACGTTTGGATGACACTTATACTCGGTGGTCCACTCCACAAAAGCTGATGGAGCCGGTCAATTCCCGATACAACGAGGGACATCCATTTATCCTGGGAAGTAAACTTTATTTCGCTTCCGATCGGGATGGTTCATGGGATATCTTCTATTTTGATTTTAAGGAGTATCGCGAAGAAAAAGATTCACCACCTCTTGCCAGCATTCCGGATCAACTATTGCTCGACCTGTCTACATCCAGCGCTCCACTCAAAAGAAATTCTCCCTTGAAAAAAGAGGTAGATGTTTTCCTTCCACAGGCACCCAAGATCAGTTCGGTACGAATCAAGGTCGTTGATTCCGAAACCGGAGAAGCCCTCCAGGGGACCGTTCTAAAATTGGAAGAAGAAAATCCCAATGTTCGCTTCACCGTAAACAAAGATGGATTTATCATGCGATTTGACCGCCATGAGATTACCACTTTCTTTCCGGAAATCGAAGGATATATCGCCAAACCCCGAAAATATGATATTGCCGCCATGCTCAAAAACGCAGAAACCATTCCTGAACTGCTCATACCGGTGGATGCCATAAAGGTTGACCGTCAGATATCGATGGATCCGATATTTTTTCAAAGAGCAACAGATAAAATTTTACAGATATCCCACGGCGAATTGAAACGACTAAGTGAAATTCTGAGAACTCATCCGGACATCCACATATTGATCAAAGGTCATACAGACAATTTTGGTGACATTCCGGCTTTGACCGCGCTGTCTTATCGTCGAGCACAGGCGGTAAAGGAGTTTTTGATGAATGAAAAAATCAATGAAAACCGTATTGCAATCCGGGGGGTGGGTCCCAAAGAACCGCTCACCGATAATTCTACAGAAGAACTCAAAGCCAAAAACCGACGGGTAGAAGTCATCATTACAAAAACAAATTCATGACGGGGGATCGAATCGCCAACATATTTTCATACCTTTTTCATCCGGTTTTTTACCCACCGCTGGTGCTGATTTTTTATCTTTATTCAAATCCGATCGATTTTGGACAAAGTACTCCGGGGGAGGACATGATCTTGATTTTTCAGACCATCATCACTTGTACATTACTGCCCTTGATCGCTATTTTTGTTATGCGGCGACTAAATCTGATCTCATCTCTTCAGCTGGAGGATCGCATGGAAAGAATCGGACCCTACATTGTCATGATGATCTTCCTCATCTGGTATTATTTGAGTGTAGATCTCTACGGGATTGCACCGATTTACCGAATTTTCATCCTGGGCGGTATCATTACATTAATCACTCTTTTTGTCATCAATTTATTTACGAAAGTGAGTCTCCATTCAGCTGGGATCAGTGGTCTTCTCACCAATGTAATCCTAAGTTCATCCGAATTCAATTATCAGATGCTGATGATTCAAAAAGATCAAAATTATTTCGTGATGAAATTCTCCTATATCATCGCCGTTATTTTTCTTATTCTTTTTATAGTCTTACTTTCGAGGTTTTATTTAAGAAAACATACGATCATGGAATTGATGGGAGGCGTCTTGCTGGGGGTGTTCGGACAGGTCTTTGCCCTGAAACTTATTTTTATTTTGTAAGTTACCTATATTTATCCTGCCTGCAGCGGCTTTTCATACTTGAGAAACTGAAGATTGCTGCTGAGTCCTTATCCATCAGGATCTGTTTTTTATATATCAGATCTACACAAGATAAAGATAGATACCTATGTTATCTTTGCAGCAATTATAATTAAAACCTGATGAAACAATATATTTTTGCTTTTATCGCACTTCTGATCATCTCTTGTTCAGGAAGTAAAAAAACTGCAGAAACTTATGTAGCCGAGCCGATTGAATATCGAGAGCTGGATACGCTTGTGGTCACAGATACACCAGTATCCACCGAAGAAGCTGATAGTATTGACAATTCACTTCCGGTATACCGGGCCAGCTATGAACGTACAATCGACATCCGGCACACAACTCTTGATCTTAGGTTTGACTGGGAAAAAGAGTCCGTAATCGGGAAAGCTGACATCACCTTCAAACCCTATTTTTACGAAGTAGATTCATTTGAGCTGGATGCAAAAGGATTTGAAATCGGATCGGTCGTCTGTGGCGATAGTAAAGAAAATATCGATTTTTCCTATGACGGGGAAAAACTCCTCGTACACCTTCCCCATAGCCTTCAACAGGATCAGGAAAGAACGATATCGATCAACTATATCGCTCACCCGGGAAAAAACTCCACCGGAGGAAGTGCAGCTATCACTTCCGATCAAGGTTTATTTTTCATCAATGCTGACGGCTCAGAAGATAAACCACAACAAATATGGACCCAAGGCGAAACGGAACACAACTCAAACTGGTTTCCCACCGTAGACAAACCAAATGAACGAATGACGACAGATATTTATCTGACCGTGGAAGATCGATTCAAAACGTTGTCCAATGGAATTCTTATCAGTTCAGAATCTAAAGAGGCGGGATTCCGGACAGATCACTGGAAAATGGATCAACCCCATGCTCCTTATCTTGTCATGATTGCAATAGGAGATTATGTCCGTGTGAAAGATCAGTGGCAGGATATCGAACTGGGATACTGGGTGGAGCCTCAATATGAAAAAGATGCTCCCTATATCTTCGAAAACACACCAAAAATGTTGAGTTTTTTTTCAGAACTGCTCGGCATCCCTTATCCATGGCAAAACTATGACCAGATCATTGTCAGAGACTATGTATCCGGAGCAATGGAAAACACCACAGCTGTCGTTTTCGGTGAATTCGCTCAACGTAAAAAAAGAGATTTAATCGACGACAACAATGACCATGTGGTGGCACATGAACTCATCCACCATTGGTTTGGGAATCTGGTCACGCTCGAATCCTGGTCCAATTTGACTTTAAATGAAGGATTTGCCAATTATAGTGAACACCTTTGGACCGACCATCATTATGGAAGACACGAAGGTCAAGCCCAGTTATTCGATGAAAAATTAGGATATTTATACGCCGGTCATGCTTCCGGGCTACATCCTCTCATTCGATTTGGTTATTCTGACAAAGAAGATGTTTTTGATGCCCATTCATACAACAAAGGTGGCTTGGTGCTTCATATGTTACGGCACGAGTTGGGGGACAAGGCATTTTTTGCAGGACTGAATCACTACCTCACAACTCACGCCTACTCATCGGTAGAAATCCATGATCTGCGTCTATCGATGGAAAAAGTGACCGGAAGAGATTTAAACTGGTTTTTCAATCAGTGGTTTTTTAGTCCGGGGCATCCGATGCTCGATGTAGAATATCAATACCATTCGGAAAATCAAGAACTCACGATTTTGATTGAACAGACTCAAGACCCTGAAACAAGTCTTCCTATATATCAGTTTCCTGCAAGTTTTGATGTGTATTTTGCTGGAGACACCGTACAACGATATGATTTTTGGATCAATCAAAGGATACAGGAATTTACGATTCCCGATCTTCCAAAAAAACCTGAAGTAATCAATTTCAATCCTGATCATGTGGTCTTAGCACCTGCCGAACAAAATTTTTCAACAAATGAATCTACCTATCTGGTCAATCATTCAGATCATGTGGGTGTGATCCTTGAAAATATACAAGAGGCTAATCCTATCCTTGTTGATGTGAATAGACTGCTACGATTCCCCGCGAGAGATATCCAGCTGGTCGGGTTGGAAATGGTCCATCCCGGTAGCGGACCTGAGATTCTCGATCTGGTAAAAGAAATGGCTCTTCACGCTAAAAATAGTTTTGTGCAGGCAAAAGCTATTTTGCTGAGTACCCACCTGGGGCAATCGCTGGACGAAATCACTCTGATCGCGCTGGCACAATCTCAAGAAAAACCATATCGGGTGGTCAACGCCGCACTCTCCGCACTGAATGAAATCAATCCTCAAACGGCATTAGAAGTTATCCGCACATTAAATATCAGGGAATCCGATGCTCTGATCCCGGGAGTCGCTCAGATCTACTCTGACTCCCGCAACACGGAGCATCTTCCTTTTTTCAAAGAAAACGAAAAGCATATCAGGGGACAAAACGCCCTCCCTTTCTATGCAAGTTATCTGCGTCTTTTGGGTGAGCAAGAATTCAGAGATATGATTACAGATATCATCGACATCGCAGATTTTGCTGCTCAAAGCAATGATCTTTTCATCAAATACGGAGTGATTCGAGGTCTGGCTGAGGTAATTCGATCGAAAAACTACGGTAAAGAACAGAACGACACGCTGCGTGGTCGTGCAGATCATGTGATAGAATCTGTGGAAGACTTTCAATATCGAAGCTTCTTCAGATCTTTGCTGAAAGAAGAATAAGCAAAATTGATACAACAAAAAAATACGACAAAAAGAGGAACGATAGATTTATGGTTGATTTTTTAAAGGAATTAAATCCGATTCAAAAGAAAGCTGTTGAACAGATTGAAGGACCGGTAATGGTGATCGCAGGACCCGGTTCGGGAAAAACTCGTGTGCTTACTTACCGAATTGCATACATGATCCAGCAGGGAATACCACCTCAGGAAATACTGGCTCTGACATTTACCAACAAGGCAGCCCGAGAAATGAAAGATCGGATCGAATCCGTACTTCAAGGAAATGTAAAGGGACTCTGGGCTGGTACTTTTCACTCACTTTTTGCCCGGATCTTGAGAATGGAAGCGAACCACATCGGTTATCCCTCCAACTTTACGATTTACGACACAGATGATTCCCGCAGCTTGATTCGTTCGATTGTCCGGGAGATGAATCTCAGCTCCGATTCCTATCCGGCCAACCAGATCCTGTCGAGAATTTCCTCTTTCAAAAGCAATCTTGTCACACCGAAACTCTACGAGAGAAATGAAAAACTGATGAAAAGTGACCGGATCGCAAATCGTCAAGAGTTTCATACGATTTATTCCCGCTATGTAGCCAGGTGCAAACAGGCTGGTGCGATGGATTTTGATGATTTACTTTTCCGTCTGTATGAATTGCTACAAAATAAAGAAGTACTTCAAAAATATCAGAAAAGATTCAAGTATATTCTGGTAGATGAATTTCAGGATACAAACTTTTTACAATATGCCATCATCCGCAAATTGACGAAATATGAAGGCAGCCCTGAAAATATATGTATCGTAGGTGATGATGCACAGAGTATTTATGCTTTCAGAGGGGCGACGATTGACAACATTCTGGACTTCGAACAGGACTTCAAACAGGTAAAAGTTTACAAACTGGAGCAAAACTACAGAAGCACTCCTCATATTGTCGCAGCAGCCAATGAAGTAATTGCCCGAAATAAACGCCAGATCAAAAAAGAAATATGGACACAGGAACCGGAGGGGCAAAAACTAAAAGTAGTAAAAACCGTATCAGATTCGGAAGAAGGAAAACGGATTGCAGACCTTATTCTTGAATATAAAAACCGGCACCATGTTGAAAACCAAGAAATAGCCATCCTTTACCGGACCAATGCTCAATCCAGAGTTTTTGAAGATTATCTCCGCCGCTACAATATCCCGTACAGAATCTATGGCGGCCTCTCTTTCTATCAGCGCAAAGAGATAAAAGATATCATGGCATACCTTCGACTGGTGATCAATCCCAGTGATGAAGAAGCATTTAAAAGAGTAGTCAACTATCCAAAACGAGGAATCGGAGACACCACCATCGGTCGATTAACAGAATATCAGAGGAAAGAAAATATAGATATCTTCACCGCTGCCAAAAATGCTCCTTTAAGTGGAAGAGCTCGAACTCAACTCAATAAATTTTTACACATCATCGAATCCGGAATTCAAAAAAATGAAGCCGGGAATGCTTATGAAACTGCGGATTACATCGCCAATGCCAGCGGGATCATCAAATCTTTTAAAGATGAAAACACGGTAGAAAGTCTGAATCGGATCGAAAACATCGAAGCCTTGCTCAATGGAATCAAAGATTTTGTAGATGAAGATGAATTAACCGATCTGGACACCGATATGATCGAAGACAGAACGCTGGCCACTTACATTCAGCACATTGCTTTACTTACGGATCAAGACCGAGATCAAAGCGAAGCCGATCAAATCACCTTGATGTCTGTTCATGCAGCGAAAGGATTAGAATTTGATGCGGTATTTGTAGTTGGCTTGGAAGAAAAACTTTTCCCCTCCTTCATGTCGATGGAGAGTGATAAAGATATCGATGAAGAACGTCGTTTGTTTTATGTAGCGATCACGAGGGCTCGTAAACATCTTGTGCTTTCTTTTGCCAGTTCGCGATATCGATACGGAAAGGTAGTTTACAATCGCCCCAGCCGCTTTTTGGAAGAAATCAGTGAGACGAATTATGAAAATCCATCTCTCGTATTTGGACGACCGGTCAGCGATGACAGTCCGGTCGGCACCCGAACCCCGGTGCGTGGTGTGGCATTGAGAAAAAAGCGAACCTCTGCTCCTACTCCACCGCCCGCTGATTTCAAAGCAGCAAACGCAGATGAGATTCAGGAAGGAATGGAAGTCCTGCACCTCAAGTTTGGGAAAGGAAAAGTTTTGAAAATTGATGGAAGAAATGAAAGTAGGGTTGCGACCATTTATTTTGGTGATATCGACAATCCGCAAAGACGGATAATGTTGCGATTTGCCAAGCTGCATATTTTGTAAACCGATTCGTATGACAATGAAATCAGTCAACGGGACTGGTAATAGACAGTGAATTGTGGAAACAATTTATTATTTATACAGTTCCGTTCATGGAATCCGTTAAGATGAGAGGTTATACTATTTTTGGCAGGAAATATTCAACTATGAAGTGCATTCGATTTTTACCCCTTGTATTTTTCTTTTTTCTTTCAACACTTGTTCATGGTCAAATCGACTTCCGCGAAGGAAGCTGGAATGACATCATAGAAATGGCAAAAACAGAGAACAAGCCCATATTTTTGGATGCTTATGCCGTATGGTGCGGACCATGTAAGATGATGGATCGACAAGTATTTCCACAACCTGATGTGGGTGAGTTTTTCAATGAAAACTTTATCAATGCAAAAATTGACATGGAGAAAGGGGAGGGTCGGGATCTTCAAAAACAATACAAAGTAACAGCTTTTCCCACACTTCTATTCATCAACAAAGAGGGAGAACTTATCCATCGGGCAGTCGGTTTTCAAAATCCGGAAAAACTGATCAATTCAGGAAAAATAGCCCTCCGAAAAAATCATAATGTTGCAGATTTTGAAAAAAGGTATGAAGCGGGAGAAAGGGATCCGGACTTTGTGTTGGAACTTTTGAAAGAAATGAAAAAAGCTGAAAAAAGCACCGAAAAAATTACACTGGAATATCTGCAGGATCAAACAGAACTTCCAGAAGCTAAAAAAGCCAACATTGCTTTTGAAGGCATGGAGAATCTCGATTCCAAGCTTTTCAACGTGGCATTGGAAGGGAAAAAACACCTAAAAGAGGGAAGAACGGAGCAAGAGTTCAACCGTACCCTGAAAAACGCAGCTCAAAGTACGATGCAAACTGCTATCCAATTTGATGCACCGGAAATTTTTGAACAAGCCATCCGCGATCTACTCAAAATAGAACTTTCCTCCGATGTCATTACTCAAATCGAAAGAGAATACTACGCGAAAACCAAAAATGAAATCGATTTTCTCAAAAGCATTGAGGAAGAACTGAAAACTTCAAATCCAGATCAGGGGAAACTTGCGATGGAAATCTATCAGGCTTTTCCCGAATCGGACAACATGTTGGAAATGGCGCGTGATCTTTTCAATAAATCCTTCCCCAGCAATCTCACCATGGACAATCTTGTGCTGGGGCTGAGCATCGCTATAGGTATGGAAGATTCTTTATATCTGGATGAAGTCTATGAAGTCATGAAAATGAAATATGATCTCACTCAGCAGGAAAGAAAACAAGTAGACGAATTGCATCAAAGAGCCAGCCGGTTTTTGGAACAGAAAATGAGAAAAGAGAATTGACATTACATACTACAATTCTCTCTTTTTCTATAATCACATTCACTTCTTCCGCAAAGTAAATTCGGGAAGATCGATCGTCTTACCACCCTGCATAGCAGATTCATGAGCCAATATACCTACGCAGGTAATATTCGCGGATTCACGAGCATTAGGATAAGCTTCCTTTCCATTGAGTAATGCTTGCATAAAAGCATGCACCAAATGCGGATGGGATCCTCCATGTCCTGATCCTTGTGTGAAGGATAAATGTTGCTTTTCATCGTCATCATATATTCCTCCACGGGTAAAGGCTTGAATAGTCTCCGGTAAAAGATGGGCATAATCCGGACATTCTACCTTTTCAGGAATTTCCGGTTCTGGTTTTTTTGCAGTATGAACCACCAAAGGATTGTGCTCGATCAACGGCCATTCAACAGATTTTTTGGATCCATATACTTCAACGCTTTCTCTATACTGACGTGCCACATCAAATAGGGACCGGTACACATGCGCTGTCAGATCACTATCCTTCAGTTTGATATGAGCCGTCTCTACTGCAAAAGGAGAATTGTAATGAGCATGCAGCTCTTCACGTATCGTCCCCGATCCAAAGCAGGAAACTGACTCAGCCTCTCCGTTTGTCATAGCCAGTACTGGTCCCACGCAATGAGTCGCATAATACATAGGAGGCAGTCCCGGCCAATAATCGGGCCATCCATCCATATCTTGCTGATGACTTGCTTTGAGGAATTGGATCTTTCCTAATTCACCCGTTTCGTACAGCTCCTTCATATACAAAAATTCACGTGCATAGACGACCGTTTCCATCATCATATATGTCAGCCCTGTCTCTTCTGTCAATCGAACAATTTCCGCACATTCTTCAAGGGTGGTCGCCATCGGAACCGTACAAGCCACATGCTTCCCTGCTTTCAAAGCCTGAATCGATTGCTGACCATGAAGAGGAATCGGTGTATTGATGTGAACAGCATCCACATTGGGATCAGCTAAGAGATCTTCATAAGACGTATATCTTTTCTCTACCCCAAACTGATCACCGATTTCATTTAATGTCTTTTCCGTCCGCTGGCAGATCGCGTACATATTCGCACCGGGATAACGCTGATATATCGGAATAAATTCCGCACCAAATCCTAATCCTACAATAGCAATATTCATACAATAATGTTTAGTGTAAAATAATGCTCCTCAAATTAACAATAATATCACGGATATAAAAATGGACTTCCTAAATCTACAAAGACAAAGAAAACGATGTTAAATGAAATATTGATCTGATTTTCACATACTCCACAAGACAGGGCATCGATAAATATGAAATGGCCGCAGATCTTCAAAGAGATTCACTGAATGCTTTTCGACACCGTCTGTATCGTATATCTGGTATATGCGCGCCTATACAATGACAATCCCCATAGATCCAGATTATATAATCTTTATAAAATTTTTATTCGATAATCTGCATCAAAGATCCGGCGATCCATCGCGTCCCATTCTCATGGTTAAAATAATAAGTAATCAATACGTGATGATCATCCACCACTACTGCCCACGGATATCCGATATCTGAATTGTCACCATCTTCCCGAATGATTATCTCTTCCGCGGACGCATAGTCCGTGCACTCCTCATTGAGGATCCGCGCCCTGATTCCAAAAGGATGATGGCGGTATCCGTATACTAAAAGCACCCTGTTATCCGGTAATCGGGTCGCCTGCATTGGATGTCCCTTGAATCCCATCGACTCCCATTTTCCAAAAGATTTACCACCGTCAGTAGAACGAGCAATACAAGCTTCATCATCCATTTGCGCTGTCCTCATAAAAGCGACCAAATCACCCGAAGGTGTTTCATAAAGCGAAGTTTCATTAAATTGAACTTTTTCATCTTGCGCTATCGGCGCCATATAATCCCATGAATCACCCTGATCTCGGGAAGAAAGTAGATGCACCGATGTATGTCCGGGCTTCTCCGCCCGCACTCCCCCAGCCACTGCCCAGTAAACAGTTCCGTCCCCACTTTCCCAAAGTGCGCCCCGATTGTAGGCTGGCAAAGGTTCACCCAGTGCAGAATATTTTACCTCATCCGGAATAGTGGGAGGATAAAAAGGACCTTCCCACCGATCACCGCCATCATAGGAGCGAAGGGTATAACCTCCTAAGAAAACCGTGTTTTTCATGTTTTCAAAATAGGGTTTTTTCAACCGGTCGGTTTCCCGTAAAAACGCCCATCCATAACTCGTACATATCATGGAACCATCTTTCAACAACAATAAACAAGGATCCTGTGAACCACCCCATGGATGAGCATAGATCAACTCAGGGCGGGACCAGGTATGCCCGTTATCTAAGGATCTAACCAGGACAAGATAACTGTTGGGGTCAACGTGATTACTTCCTTTTTCCTTAAAAATTTTTCGATCCGGAGCCCGCCGAAAAGCGACCAATAGTTCGCCGTTTTCTTTTTTCACGACCGAAGGAAAGGCAGAATAAAAGGTAGAATCTTCGTATATGATGATATCTTTTACTTTCCGAAGAGATGGTTCATTCTGACTATGTCCCATAAATACACAGCTCAACAGAAAAAAGAAAACAAAATCAAATCGGTGCATGTCTATAATTTTCAAAGCAAAAAGGAAGATCGGTATATTTTAAAATTAAGATACCAAAACCCATCCACAAATTTCCCGTGGACAATCATCGGGATGCTCTTATTTTTTCAGAAATTTCCTGACTTTCAGCCTCATTTTCCGGGATCAGAGGAAGCTCCACAGCTTCTTCCACAGGATCATAAATCATGGCCAAATGTTGGAGTACATCATCTGTACGGCTCATCAAATCAACATAATCAACCCAGCTCTGACAGCCTGTCACGAACCACGGATCTTCCAAAATTTCATGATGTGGTATTTCTTTAAATCCCAAGTCAATATTGGATTGAATCACAGCTGGACTGGCACTCAGACTAAACATCCGGGCATAAGGAAAGCGTGTTCGGCTTAATTCAAAAACCTTATTTTTTATTTCTTTCGAAACCCCGATTCCCCGAAATTTCACGGGTACAAAGAGTCCTGAATTGGCGATATATCTCCGATGGCTCCATACTTCAATATATGAAAAACCCATCCATTCACTATTCCGGAGATCGGTGGCGATGACGGCCAGACCTTTTTTCATCTTGTCCAAAATATAGCATGCTGTTCGCGCCGGAGCATCGATTCCTCTTTCAGCGGCAGACTCACTGATGGCATATGCGATCTGATCCGCATACTTATAATGCTCCTCAGTCGCCAAAGTCACGATATATGGATAAATTGTTTTCAATGTAATCAGGATAATTAAATTAGTGAAAAATGATTTTTACGGGGTTACAATTCCCCTGCAGATCTGATCTGAAAAATGAACTACACCAAATTGTGCTGCTGTTCTCAGATCCTAAACCGTCTATAAAATCTCCTGAAGTGATTAACCCTCAATGAATGGATCTGCTCCCTGCATTCGAAGCAGCAATGAGATTGGATGATATGGGTTAAACAATTTTTCACTTTCAGCTTACATCTTAAAATATGAGTGAAGTAAATCGGTAAAAAAGACAATCCAATCGTCTCTTTTTGACCATACATGCAAAGTTACGTCTTTTTATTAGATTTACACAAAACATATTTTTATTCCTCCTTGTAATCAATCAAACGATATTGATAATCTTCTTCACATCTTTGATCTATTCAGATGATCTTTTTGATATCACCCCTGTTGTAATCCATTGAATAGAATAAAAACAATCACTATGAGTATAAAAATTCTTCCTCTGACCAATAAAAAAATGAAAGTCGAAATATGGTCTGACATCAGATGTCCTTTTTGTTATATAGGAAAAAGAAAGTTTGAAGAAGCCCTTAGCCGCTTCGAGGGAAAAGAAAACGTTCAAATTATTTGGAGAAGTTTTGAGCTTGACCCTCAGCTCAAAACCGATCCCGAAATTGGCGCCGCAGATTACCTGGCACAGAGTAAAGGGATGCACCCGGATCAAGTATCTCAGATGATCGAACATGTAAAACAATCTGCCCGGGACACGGGTCTGCATTTTGACTTTGAAAACAATGTCCTTGCAAACTCCTATCATGCACACCGCTTAATCCAGATGGCACAATCCCAGGGCCTGGGTTCAGAGGCTGAAGAAGTATTATTTGAAGCTCATCTCTCAAAAGGCAAAAATATAGATGACAAAAAGGTGTTGCACCAGATTGGGGTTTCGATTGGTCTGGAACCTGACAAACTGGATCAACTTCTTGCATCAGATGATTTTGGTGACCGGGTGCGGGAAGATCAAAGCAAGGCGCAGACGCTTGGAATCCAAGGTGTTCCCTTCTTTGTTTTCGATGAAAAATATGCGGTTTCGGGAGCGCAGTCGCCAGAAGTATTCCAGAATGCTCTTCAGCAAACCTGGACAGAATGGACTGAAGCTCAAAAGGATTCATCTGATTCGGATGGAATGTCCTGCACGATCGATGGAAAGTGTGATTAGAAACGACCGGAAATATTGCATTTCCCACCTAATATCACCCGTTTATTTGGAAATCAACTTACTCAGGAGATATAAGAGCGGATTTTCGACACTTTTAAAGAAAAAAGCCCATAGTTATCACAGAAATGCCATCCGGAGTCAATATTTTTATTATTTTCCATTTTTCAATCTTTAAAAATCAATAAACAAAAATGTCACAAACAAATCAACCTGTACGAATTCTGGTGGTCGGTTGTGGTAATATGGGTGCATCACATGCCCTGGCTTATCATCAGCTGGATGGTTTTGAAATTGTGGGATTGGTATCCCGTGGAGACAGTAAAAAAAGACTAAACGAAAAACTGGGAGGCGGTTACCCGCTCTATGATGACTATGAAGAAGCCCTTCGTGCCTCAAAGCCTGATGCAGTCAGCATCAACACTTATCCCGAAACTCATGAACCATATGCAGTGATGGCTTTTGAGGCGGGATGTCATGTTTTTGTCGAAAAACCGCTTGCCAGTACGGTAGAGGGCGCGGAAAATGTGGTCAAAGCAGCCCAAAAAGCAAATAAAAAACTGGTGGTCGGTTATATCCTAAGACACCACCCCAGCTGGCAAAAATTTGTAGAAATGTCGAAAGACCTGGGCAAGCCGCTTGTGATGAGAATGAATCTCAATCAACAAAGCCAAACGGACATGTGGAGATTACATCGCAATCTAATGGCCAGCCTGAGTCCTATTGTAGACTGTGGGGTGCATTATATCGATGTGATGAGTCAGATGACGCAAAGCAAACCAGCCCGGGTCAGTGCGATAGGAGTAAGACTGACGGACGATATCCCGGAGGATAATTATAACTACGGGCAGCTTCAAATCACTTTTGAAGATGGATCGGTCGGATGGTATGAAGCCGGATGGGGTCCTATGATTAGTGAAAATGCATTTTTCATCAAAGACATTTTTGGTCCCAAAGGCTCTCTCTCTATCATGGCAAAAACAGCCGGAGGAGAAGGGAAGTCATCTTCGATAGAAGCGCACACGCAAACAGAATCTCTTTTACTACATCATGCCGAGCTCAATGAAAATGAAGAGTTTGCTAAAGAAGATGAATGGATCGATCTGTCAGATGAACCAGATCACAATGAGCTTTGCAAAAGAGAGCAGGAATATTTCCTGGATGCCATCATCAACGATAAAGATCTCACCCAGCATGCAGAAGATGCAGTTGACAGTTTACGGATCGCATTTGCGTGCGACGAATCTGTAAGAACCGGTAAGACGATCGTGTTAAACTGATGCTCTCTAAAACTTAAGGAATGGATTCACTTTGGGAGAGCCAAAACGCGGTCATCACAGGTGCGGCCACCGGACTGGGTGCGGCCATCGCACGCTACCTTGTCAGGAAAAAAGTCCGGTTGGCACTTTTGGATATCAATGAAGAAGGACTGGAAAAAATCCGGAAAGAACTACCTTCTGACACCCTGACATATCAAATGGATGTAAGTCAGAAAAATCAGGTAAAACATACGATCCGGGATATCCTTGATCATTTTGGGAAGGTTGACATTTTGATCAACAGCGCCGGCGTCACAGGTCAGACAAATCAGCACAGCCATCTGGTAAAATCAGATGATCTCCAAAAAGTATTTGACATCAATTTCACCGGCTCATGGTTGATGAGTAAATACCTCATCCCACAGATGATCAAAAACGGTTATGGACGAATTTTACACATTGCATCCATTGCCGGAAAAGAAGGTAATGCTGGTATGCTCGCCTACTCCGCTTCCAAAGCAGCCGTCATAGGAATGACCAAAGTCCAGGGAAAAGAGTATGCACAAACCGGGGTAACCGTCAATGCCCTGGCTCCGGCGGTGATACGAACAGACATGGTGGCCGCTCTGCCCGAAGAACAAGTAACGTATATGACCGACAAAATCCCTATGAACCGATGTGGAACCTTGGACGAACTGGCTCATATGGCAGGATTTATTGTTTCTCCAGAAAACAGTTTTACTACAGGATTCACCTTTGATCTCAGCGGAGGTCGGGCCACATATTAATTAAGTCATTTATCTTAGGTACACCGACAAAAGAATCGTTGCAATGAAATTATAAATTATTGAATCGCTCCCTGCTGGTGAGCAACTTAAAAATCAGATCATGAAAAATGATAAAATCAATCCCCAATCCATTCCAATCGGTGTCGTAGGATTGGGACTGATGGGTAGCAGTATCTGCGTTTGCCTCCTGATGGCGGGACATCCTGTCATCGCAGTCGCTCCCCTCCCGGCAGATTTGGAAACCGCCCGTCCAAGAATTCTCCGGCATCTGGAGGAAGCATATCATCATAAAATGACGGATGGCTCACCCGAAGAAATCATACAAAACCTGATCATTACAGAAGATTACAGCAAACTGGCTCCCTGTCGGATTGTATTGGAATGTACGCTGGAAGATCTTGACATCAAAAAGTCTGTTTACAAGAAAATCGAACCTCATATTTCAGAGGAAGCTCTTCTCACCAGCAACACTTCGGCTATTCCAATCACACAACTCCAGGAGATGACCCGGCATCCGCAGCGGTTTTTTGGACTTCACTGGGCAGAGCCCTCACACACTACCCGGTTCCTTGAGATCATCTGCGGAGACCACAGTGACATAAAATCGGGCGAATATCTTTATGACCTCTCTCACCACTGGAACAAAGAACCTATTCTTGTACGAAAAGACATCCCGGGATTTATCACCAACCGGCTCATGTATGCCATGTATCGGGAGGCAATGTTTTTGGTGGAAAACGGATATGCTACCGTAGAAGACGTGGACCGGTCCTGCCGCAACAATGCAGGATACTTTATGACATTGGCAGGCGTATTCCGGTGGATGGATCTGACCGGCGTAAAAGCTTATCACACCGTCATGAAAGACCTCCTTCCCACATTGAACAACGATACAGATGTGCCTCAATTGATTGACAAAATCGTAAAAGAAGGAGGAAATGGAATATCCAATGCAAAGGGATTTCACGAATATACGGAAGAAGAAGCACGGGAATGGGAAAAAGTATTTCGGGAATTCAGCTATAAAATCAGAGAACTGGCATTAGAATATCCTGCTGATATCGTAAAACGCAGACTGCAAAAAAAGAATGAAAATGACTGATACATCAAAAATGAAGAAACATCACCGGGCGTGGATTTTGGATGCACACCTTGACCTGGCGATGAACGCCCTGGAATGGAATCGAGATTTGAGACAACCCATCAGTGAAATCAGAAAAAGAGAAAAAGGAATGACCGACAAACTCGACCGGGAGAAAGGTGTGGTTTCCTTGCCTGCATTGAGAAGAGGCAGAATAGGGATTGTGGTGGCGACGCAAATAGCGCGGTATGTAAAGCCCGGTAGTGAACTTCCCGGCTGGAACTCTCCACATCAAGCATGGGCACAGACACAAGGTCAGCTTGCCTGGTACAGAGCGATGGAAGAAGAGGGCGAGATGGTTCAGATCCGGAATTATGATGAACTGGTCACCCACCGAAAATTGTGGGAGAATCAATCGATCGACGATGACGACAAACCGATCGGCTATATCCTTAGCCTTGAAGGTGCTGATTCACTTATCACCCTCGAGCACTTAGAAAAATCATACCAGGACGGACTCCGCATAGTAGGTCCGGCGCATTATGGGCCGGGAAGATATGCTGACGGGACAGGAACTACAGGCCCCCTCCATCCTCAAGGCGTCCGGCTGTTGAGAAAAATGGACGAACTAAAAATGATTCTTGATATCACACACCTCACAGATCAGGGTTTTGATCAGGCAATGGATGTATTCGGAGGACCTGTCTGGGCCAGCCACCATAACAGCAGAACACTTGTATCGGGACAAAGACAATTGACGGATGAACAAATCCGGCAGCTGATAGCCAGAGGCGCTGTCATCGGTGCTTCTTTTGATGTATGGATGATGGTTTCAGGATGGGTAAGAGGTACATCGAACCGAGTAAAAGATGGCGCTCCTCTTGAAAGAATCGTAGATCATTGGGATCATATATGTGACATCGCAGGAAATACGGACCACATCGCTATTGGCAGTGACTTGGATGGCGCTTATGGCAAAGAGCAATCCCCTTATGATCTTGACACCATCGCCGATCTTCAAAACCTTCAGGATATATTACGTCGAAGAGGCTATTCAGAATCAGACATCTTGAAGATCATGCATGACAACGGGTGCCGGTTTTTAGAGAAAGCTTGGAAATAAGAAAAGACCAACTATTATGACAGAAAAGGAAAAAATGTTAGCCGGAGATTTTTACGATTCCAGAGATCCGGAGCTACTGGAGTTATATCATCGTGCGCGACGACTCCTTCGGCAATACAACTCCCTCGATTCCCAAAAACTGAAAGAACGACAATCCATTTTGGATCAATTATTAGGACATAAGGGAGAAAACATCTGGATTGAAGCCCCTTTTTACTGCGACTACGGGGTCAATATCTCAATCGGGAAAAACACATTTATCAATGTAAACTGCATGTTTATCGACAACAACAAAATCACCATTGGTAAAAATGGTCTCATTGCTCCATATGTACAAATATACACAGCTCAGCATCCATTGAAGGCGGAGGAAAGAATCATCCATGAAAAGGAAAGTACGCGGTACCGAACTTCTGCTCATCCGGTCGCAATCGGTGACAATGTATGGATCGGAGGCAATACGGTGATCTTTCCAGGAATCACCATCGGGGACAACGTAACCATCGGTGCCGGCAGTGTCGTAACAAAAGATCTGCCTTCCGATGTACTGGCATTCGGGAATCCATGCCGAGTACAAAAACAGATATAATCACAAATAAATCACTATTCATAAATTCAGAACAATGAAAAAAATATCACATCCAGAAAGAGCAGAAGGTTTTTCGACGGGCGCTTATTCTGACGCTCTGATCGCCAATGGCTTTGTATTTGTAAGCGGTCAGGCCTCGGTCGACTTCAAGACATCGGAATTCAAACTGGGAACGATTGAAGAAGAAACTCATCGCACGATGCAAAACCTGAAAGCGATTTTGGAAGCGGCAGGATCTTCACTCGATCGAATCGTAAAATGTACGGTCCATCTGGCAGACATCAATGATTTTGAAAGATACAACGAAATATATGCGTCCTATTTTCCGGACCGAAAACCCACCCGTACTACCGTACAGTCTGTTTTGGCAGAAGGATTAAAAGTAGAAATCGATTGTATTGCACTTATAGACGAAAAATAATCGTCAGGATCACAAAAGTCATTTTTCTGTCGAATCGACATGATTTTCAGTCAAAAAGATCACAAAACAAAGATTGTATTGAATAATGCAGAAATAAGTTTTGTGCAGAAAAATATTATAAATATATTTGCATTCCGTTTTTTATGAAAAATGGAAAGCCGAAGTGGCGGAATTGGTAGACGCGTTGGATTCAAAATCCAATTCTGGCAACAGAGTGGGGGTTCGATTCCCCCCTTCGGCACAATTTCATAAGAGTCAGTCATCTTTTCAAACACCTATTTCGTTTGATATAAAATCAAGACAATTCTTTGGCAATAGCCGCAGTGGCGGAACTGGTAGACGCGCACGTTTCAGGGGCGTGTGTCCGAAAGGATATGGGGGTTCGACTCCCCCCTGCGGCACTAAATATTAGAACTACAGGTTCCATCCGTCTCAAAAACAAATTTACTCATCCTTTTTCCCCATAGCACCTCCGGTCAGGATGATGCAATACAAAACCACCTGCAGAAAAAGCACATTACTCCCATGCTATTTGAAAGAAAGGAATGAAAAATGATTTCATTCATTCACTGCATCAGGAACGGCTAAACAAACGGGAAATCAGTGATATGATGAATAGTATGATAAAAATGTAAAAAATTATTTTGGCAACACCTACAGCGGCACCTGCGATACCACCAAAACCTAAAATACCGGCGATCAAAGCAATAACAAGAAAAACAACAATCCAGCGAATCATAGTTTATATTTTTATTCCAGCATTCAAATTAATACAAAATCCTGAAATAAAAACATTTTAAAAAATATTATTCCCGCATTCCTCTTTTGAGTCAAATTATAATGCCACACCATTATTTCAGAATCACCTCCGTGGCTCCAAATCCATATTTCGGATGATATTCATTGGCAAAATCGATCACGTCTGGATCATATTTGAGTACCCGGGCAACTTCATTTTTGAGCCGCCCGCTTCCTACCCCATGGATCACAAACAAACGATCTAACCCTGCCCGTTTTGCCTTGTCAAGATAATCACGAAAAACGCTCATCTGACGCATAAATATATCTTCCGGCGGCACAGAACTCAAATCATCAAACAATGACTCTGCGTGCAAGTCGACTTCCCGGCGGATGGTTGCCAGTTCTGATAAATCCCTAACCACACGGTAAAGCTCCCGGTTGGGAAGAGATGATCCTTTCTTTCGCTTCTTTGTCTTGATCTTGATCGGCCCAGATTTTTTCTTTGAAACTTCATTCCACAACACGTAATTCCGCCCTGAGAGGTTCCCCCACCGAATATTTTCTTTTAAATTGATAAAATGCCTGGGTTTGGTTTTGATCTTCCGGGAAATGGTTTCCTCATGCCCAAGGGTAGAATGCCTTTCGATTTCCAGTTCGAAGTGAGGATAATCATTGATCCAATCGAATGGGAAACCTTGCCACTCCACTTTTGATTTTGACCCGACAGAAGTATCTATTCCGATAGGATCCCGATCATTGAAAGTAATCTCACCATGAACTATAAAAACATAAGAAGTATCGTTTTCACAACCTATGCGAATCGTTTGTTGTGCCGGATCATGGATCAAAACCAAACTACAAGCTGCCATAACATAGAATCAAATATGCCATTTTGTAAACTCATCCACTGTTTTCGCGGGTCTTTCACGTGGCACATGCGATGTTTTTCCTAAATAAAAGATTCCCATCACAACCCAATCATCAGAAAGATCCAGATATTCTGTCACCCCGTCAATCGTAGATTGTCCGGTCGACAAGTAGCCACCCATCCCTTTTGCACGGGTATAAATCCAGAAATTTTGAACAGCCATCGAGGTAGCAGCCAATTCTTCCCATTCAGGCACCCGTTCTTTTTCATCCTTTTGATAACCCACTGCTAAAATAGCCTGAGCTCTTTCAAATTTTTCCACCGTCCGATCCCCTTTGCCAGGCTTTCCGGCTGCCTCATCTATCTTATCCCTTAAAAAATGAGCCAGTTTCGTTTTTTCTTCATTCATGAAGACATGAATTCTCCATGGCTCTGTCAGACGATGGGTCGGCGCAAATCGCATCACTTCCAACAACTCTTTCACCTCTTCCGGGGTGATTTTATCATCATTAAAATTTTCCGGATATATCGCTCTCCGGCGCTTCAATACTTCCAGGACTTTTTTTTCCATTGATTATATATTTGATCTTTATTACTGGAGCAACGCCCCATCAGGGATTTTGTTATCACATTTTGCTAACCGGATTCCATTTTCACCATCATCAAATCCTGTCAATAAAAACTCGCTCATAAAAGGGCCGATCTGCTTGGGTGGGAAATTGGTAACCCCGATCACTGGTCTTCCTGCAAGTTCTTCAACCGAATAATTTTCAGTGATCTGAGCACTTGTTTTTTTTATTCCCAATTCGGGTCCAAAATCCACCCAGACCTTGTAAGCAGACTTTCTTGCTTCCGGGAAATCCTCCGCCCGAACAATGGTTCCTTTGCGAAGGTGTACTTTCATAAAATCTTCCCATGTAATCGTTCCTTCAGACTTCTTCACGATCCATATATTTTCATCACAAACAAAATTCAGCTCCGATTTTAAACATTAAGATCGGCAATATAGACACTTTGGATACAAAAAGTATAGGTACATTGTCATTTTCCATATTCCTGACTTATATTTGCACCCGAATTTCGTCAAAAACACATCTAATGCCTAAAGATCAAAGTATAAAGTCGGTACTCATCATCGGAAGCGGACCCATCGTCATCGGTCAGGCCTGCGAATTTGATTACTCCGGAACCCAAGCGGCTCGTTCTCTTCGAGAGGAAGGAATCGAAGTCATCCTGATCAATTCCAATCCAGCTACTATCATGACTGACTCAGTCACAGCTGACCACATATACCTGCTCCCACTTACACCGGAGAGTATCGAAACCATTTTACAAAATCATCAAGTCGACGCGGTTCTGCCTACGATGGGAGGACAAACGGCGCTCAATCTTGCTATTGAAGCGGGGAAACTGGGCATTTGGGAAAAATATAATACCCGGATGATAGGCGTGGATCTCAATGCGATTGAAATCACAGAAAACAGAGAAGCCTTCCGCCAGCTGATGAAAGAAATAGACATTCCCGTCGCCGAATCGATTATTGCCAACAGTTTTTTGGAAGGGAAACATGCAGCCCAGAAAATAGGTCTACCACTTGTGATCCGTCCCAGCTATACCCTGGGCGGGAGCGGAGGTGGCTTTGTCATGGAAGAGAGCGAATTTGATGATGCCCTCCGCCGGGGACTGGATGCCTCCCCTACCCACGAAGTTTTAGTAGAAAAAGCTGTCCTCGGCTGGAAAGAATATGAACTGGAACTCCTGCGGGACGACAATGACAATGTCATCATTATTTGTACCGTCGAAAATATGGACCCCATGGGAATCCATACAGGAGATAGTATTACGGTAGCTCCCGCCATGACCTTACCCGATACCACTTTTCAGCGGATGCGCAACATGGCGATGAAAATGATGCGGTCTTTGGGTAATTTTTCCGGTGGCTGTAATGTACAGTTCGCCATCAATCCTGAAACAGAAGACATCATCGCGATCGAGATCAATCCCAGAGTTTCCCGATCCTCTGCCCTGGCAAGTAAAGCAACCGGCTACCCCATCGCCAAAATAGCTGCTAAACTGGCGATCGGCTACACACTTGATGAACTAAAAAATCCGGTCACAGGAACGACTTCCGCTTTATTTGAACCGGTGATGGACTATGTCATCGTAAAAATGCCCCGCTGGAATTTCAACAAGTTCTATGGCTCCAGCCACGAACTGGGTCTTCAAATGAAATCAGTCGGTGAAGTAATGGCCATCGGCGGTTCTTTTATAGAAGCTCTTCAGAAAGCATGTCAATCCCAGGAAAACAACAGAATGGGACTTGGAGCCGACAAAAAAGAATGGATCAAAACGGACGACATCCTGCAACGACTCGAAAAACCTTCCGATGACCGGGTCTATCGGATCAAAGATGCTTTTCGATTGGGTGTCCCGGTCAGTACTGTACATCGCCTGACGCGAATCGATCCATGGTATTTGAAGGAAATTCAAAAATTGATCTCGCTGGAACAAAAGCTCAATCAATATAATGTGCCCGTCGATATAGACAAGCCATTTATGAAAAAACTAAAACAACATGGCTATTCGGATGCTCAGATCGCATGGCTCATGCGTGTAGATGAAGAGGAGGTGACACGACATCGAAAAAATCTGGGAGTCATTCGTACATACAAAGCCGTCGACACTTGTGCCGGCGAATATGAAGCAGAATCCCCTTATTATTATTCCACATTTTCGGATGAGAATGAAAGCAAGCCTTCGGACAAGAAAAAAATCATCGTTCTTGGATCCGGCCCTAACCGGATCGGACAGGGGATCGAATTTGACTACTGCTGTGTACATGGTGTCCTCGCCGTAAAAAATGCGGGTTATGAAGCCATCATGGTCAACTGCAATCCAGAAACGGTCTCCACAGATTCCGATATCGCGGACAAGCTTTATTTCGAACCCGTATTTTGGGAACATCTGGAAGACATTATAGAACTGGAAAAACCAGAAGGTGTCATTGTTCAGCTTGGAGGACAAACCGCACTCAAACTGGCGGAAAAACTGACCGAAAAAGGCATTAAAATCATCGGAACAGACTTTCATTCTCTGGATCTGGCAGAAGATCGGGGCCGATTCTCGGACATGCTCAAAGAACTTGACATCCCTTATCCAGATTATGGAGTGGCCGAAACGGTAGATGATGCTATCGAAATTGCCAACCGGGTCGGATATCCGGTTCTCGTCCGTCCTTCGTATGTGCTGGGAGGACAAAGAATGAGAATCGTGATCAATGATCAGGAACTGGAGCGACATGTTCTGAGTATATTCAAGCATTTGCCGGACAACCGGGTGCTGATCGACCACTTCCTCCGCCGGGCACATGAAGCGGAAGCAGATGCGATTTGTGACGGAGAGGATGTGCATATCATGGGCATCATGGAACATATCGAGCCCGCAGGAATCCATTCCGGGGATAGCAGCGCCGTCCTCCCCACCTACAGCTTGTCGGATGAAGTAGTGGAAAAAATGAAAAAATATACCGTTCGATTGGCAAAAGCACTGAACACAAAAGGCCTGATCAACATCCAGTTTGCGATCCAAAATGACAAAGTATATGTCATCGAAGCCAACCCCAGAGCCAGCCGGACGATGCCTTTCATAGCAAAAGCTTATGATGTTCCTTATATCCAGCTGGCGACCGAAGTGATGTTGGGTTCTAAAAAAGTAAAAGACTTCGACATCAAGAGAAAAAATAACGGTTATGCGATCAAGGTTCCCATTTTCTCATTTGACAAGTTCCCAAATGTAGACAAGAGTCTTGGTCCGGAAATGAAATCAACCGGTGAAAAAATATATTTCATCAAAGACCTTTCTGATCCTTATTTCAGGGAATTGGACAAACGCAGATCAATGTATCTCAGCATGTAGGGAGAATAAAACAGAGATTATATATCTCTGTGGATAAATGAACGCAAATAAAAGGTACTTTCTTTCCGGTAAAGAAAGTACCTTTTATATTTCAGGGATGTGTGCCAAGTTATTTCTCTCTCAGCTTTTCTTCTACCGCCACCCATATTTTTTCGGCAACATCTTCTTCTGACAATGTCCCGTCGACGATAAGTATTTCTTGTTCCTCTCCAAATCGTTCCAGGATTAACCGGTACATTTCATACACTTTTTTCAAATTTTCCAATGTCTCAAAGAGCTCCAGCTCTTCACGCCCCGATCTCAACCTTTCAAGGGACACCTCCGGCGTAATATCCAAAAAAACATACAAATCCGGTCGCAGCAGACGATCACTTTCAGCATTAGCATTGATGATCCATTCCAGGTCTGTATGAGCGCCCTGATAAGCATATGAAGAAAAAAGATACCGATCCATGACAACGTTTTTACCACGGCGCATCTGTTCCAGCACACCCGATTTGGGCTCCAGCAAATGATGGAGCCGGTCTGCTACAAATAAACCAGCGATCGTTCTGTGATCTGCTTCCATCCGGTGAGCAAAAACATCACGAATAAGCCGGCCGATCGGACTATCAGTCGGTTCGAAAGTCTGATAAACCGGATGATTATTTTCTTTCATTCTCCGGGCCAGAAGATCGATCTGAGTGCTCTTCCCACTTCCGTCGATTCCCTCAAAGGCGATAAATTTTGCGGATTCATTTTTCATTTCCATTACGGGGCAAAGATATACAACCACCCCAAAAATCAATACCTGATCTCAACATTCATTCACATTAGGGGTTTAGATTCTGAGAATCAAATAGAACAACAAAATGGAAAAGGCGAAATTAATTTACGTTTTCGATGCGTATTGCTCGTGGTGTTATGGATTTGGACCGGTGGTGGAAAATGTCATCGAAAAGTTTTCTGATGACCTGGATTCGGAAGTCATCAGCGGAGGTATGATCCAGGAAGACATTCCTCTTCGTCAAATGGCTGACCGATTTCCTGATCCAGAATCCGTATTTGGTCGGATCACCCAGATGACAGGTCAGTCGATATCGCCTCAATACATTGAAATGCTCCGGAACCCGGATGATGTAGAATACACCTTCAACTCTATTTATCCTGCCCGTGCACTTTCCACTCTCAAACATTTCTCACCAAACAGAAACATTGAACAAGCCAATTCGATTCAAGATTTGATTTTCAAGCAGGCGAAAGATCTCACCAAAACCAATTCCTACAAAAAAGTGGCCGAAAAATTTGGCATCGAATGGCCTGCTTTCGTCCACCGGCTGGAATCAGAAAAATCACTGGAAGATGCCCGCTATGAGTTTCATCTGTCCCGGCAACTTGAGGTCACCTCTTATCCGGCTGTATTCATCCAAACCGGGGATCAATACTTTTACCTCATTGCTCGGGGATACACAGCCTATGAAGACATGGAAAAAAGAGTTCTTAATATTTTGCAAGAAGAAAAGACGAAAAAAAGTCCGGAAGCGTAAATATCTATTGGCAGGTATGGTCAAAATATTTTCATTAACCCGCATTTATACCTAAATTTGCCGCGCTATGTTTATACAACGATTTAAATCCAAAATTCATCGCGCTACTATCACAGAAGCCAACCTGAATTATGTGGGCAGTATTACGATCGATGAAGACCTTCTGGATGCAGCCAACATCCAGGACGGTGAACTCGTCCAGGTGGTCAACATCAACAACGGGGAACGTCTGGAGACTTATGTCATTCCCGGGAAAAGAGGATCCGGCACTGTTTGTTTAAATGGAGCAGCAGCTCGAAAAGCTCAAGTAGGGGATATCGTGATCATCATTTCCTATGCCTTCATGACTCCGGAGGAAGCGAAAGAATTTTCACCGACCACAATATTCCCCGATCATCAAAACCAGTTATCCTGATATATCTTGAAAAACAACCACATAAAAAACGGACTGCGGCTTATCCTTTTTTTATCTCTGGGGGTTTTGATCTTGTATTTTGTCTATCGCGAACAATCCATCCAGTACCTCAACTATTGCATGGATCAGGGGCATCCTGAGTCCTCCTGCCATTTATTGGATAAAATATGGGCAGATATCCGATCAGCCAAAACCGGTTGGCTATGGCTCACGATCATCTGCTATATGCTAAGCAATATCTCGCGTGCCTATCGCTGGCGTTTGTTGATCGGTGGAGAATTTGGACAAACAAAATTTTCCAATATTTTCTGGTCAATCATGGTAGGCTATTTCACCAATCTTGCAGTCCCCCGCCTGGGAGAATTCGTCAAAGCCGGCACTCTCGCCAAATATGAAAAAATGAATACAGCCAGTATTTTGGGCACTGTCGTCACCGAACGTATTCTGGACGTTTTGAGCCTTCTGATTATTTTCGGGCTGGGCTTACTTCTCGCCTCTGGTCAGATCCTTGGTTACTTGAATCAGCACGCCCAACTGCCACAAATCTCTCTGCCCCTTCTTACAGGAATCACATTTTCCGCCCTGATACTTCTCGGGATCTTATTTTTTATCCTCATCCGCTACAAAAACCATTCACTGATCATCCATCTCAAGAACAAAATTCGATTCTTCATCAGAGGGATTCTCAGCATCCGCCATGTAAAAAACATGCCGTTACTCATCTTTCACAGTGTCAGCATATGGTTTATGTACTACCTGATGACCTATTTCCCCTTCTTCAGTTTTGAAGCCACCTCTTCGCTCGGTCCTGTCGCAGCATTGTTGGTATTTATTTTCGGAGGATTGGGCATGGTATTGCCTGCTCCGGGTGGGATGGGTACATTTCATGCCATGGTCATCGCCGGTTTGAGCATATATGGTATTTCAGGACCGGATGCTTTTTCCTTTGCTATGATCATCTTTCTTTTGGTCAATATTGGCGTAAATTTGGTGATGGGGGTTTTAGCTTTTATATTACTCCCTTTGATCAACAAAAATTACCAACCAAGCAGAACCCTGAAGCCATGATAGAATTGGAGAAAAAAATCCTTACAGAAAAAAATCTTGCAAATCTTGCTGAGAACAGAAAATCCCCCCTGATATGGACCAATGGCTGTTTTGACCTCATCCATACCGGACACATCAATTATCTGCTGGCGTGCAAGAAACTGGGTGGAGAGCTGATCATCGGCATCAACACCGATGATTCTGTCAAAAAGCTTAAAGGAGATCAGAGACCGATTCTTCCATTGACAGACAGAATCCAGCACTTAGCGGCTTTTTTCTTTGTCGATTATATTTTCCCATTTAGTGAAGAAACGCCCCTCAAATGGATCAAAAAGCTTAAACCTGACTTTTTGGTCAAAGGAGGAGACTATCAAATCCAAGACATCGTAGGATACACCGAGGTTCTTGCTTATGGCGGAAAAGTAAAAACAATCCCCATGGTCCCAGGAAAAAGCACTACCTCGATCATCGATAAAATACTGGAAAGCTATGACAAAAGTTAAAGAGTTAATCCATTTCCTGGAAAATATTGCCCCGCTTGATCTTCAGGAATCTTATGACAATGCGGGGCTCTTGACCGGATCACCAGACATGCAAGTCCAAGGAGTCCTTTGTACACTGGACACTACCCCTGAAGTAGTACAAGAAGCGATCGACAATGATCTGAATGTCATTGTTTCACACCATCCGATCATTTTCCAAGGGCTAAAAAGCCTGACCGGGGACAATTATATCACCCGGTCGGTCATCAAGGCGATCAAGCATGACATTGCGATCTATGCAATCCACACCAATCTGGACAAAGTATTACATAATGGAGTCAATCAGGGAATGTGTCAGCAGTTGGGGCTCACCAATATTCGTATACTACAGACTCAAAATGAAGATCCAAATATCGGGATGGGGGCGATCGGTGAATTACCTACAGAATTAACCTGGTCTCATTTTTTATCAAAAGTAAAAAACGATTTCAGTTTAGAAACGTTTAAGTATACGTCTGCGCCCGAGATTGATAAAATCATCCGAGTGGCTGTATGCGGTGGATCGGGTAGTTTTTTACTCTCTGATGCCATTCGCGCAGGAGCACAAGCATTTATCAGTGCTGATTTCAAATATCACCAATACTTTGATGCAGAAAACAAGATCAACATCCTTGATATTGGTCATTATGAGAGTGAAAAACACACAATTACGTTATTAAACAAACTTATTAGTAATAAATTTCGTAATTTTGCGGCGCATTCGACAAAAATAAATACGAATCCAGTTCGATTTTACAATTAATAAAACATCATTATGGCAAAAAAGAAAGAGTTGACGGTAGAAGAAAAATTAACTGGGCTGCACAAGCTTCAGGAAATCGATTCGGAACTGGACAAAATAGAAGTTCTGAAAGGGGAATTGCCTGTCGAAGTCAATGATCTGGAAGATGAAATAGAGGGGCTCAATAAAAGAACATCCCGAATCCAGGAGAGCATCGATCAGCTGAACAAGGAGAATAAGCGTCAGGAAGCTAACATAAAAGAGGCACAAGCGCTAATGGAGCGGTACAACAAGCAGCTGGACGAAGTCAAAAACAATCGCGAATATGAGGCACTCAACAAAGAACTTGAGCTGCAAGGACTCGAAATCGAACTGTCTCAAAAAAGAATTCGCGATGACAAAGTAAAGATCGAAAGCAAAAAAGAAATACTAAAAGAAACAAAGTCCAGATTGAAGGCGAAAGAAGAGACACTGGAGTTAAAGAAAGGAGAGCTGGACAAAATCATCTCCAGGACGGAAAAAGAAGAAAAAAGACTCGAACAAGAAGGAGAAAAACAAAGGGCAAAAATCGAGCCACGTCTTCTGAAAGCATATGATAAAGTGAGAAAATCATACCGAAACGGCCTTGCTGTAGTGACAGTTGAACGAAATTCCTGCGGAGGGTGTTTCAACAAAATTCCTCCTCAGACTCAGTTGGAGATATCGTTGATGAATAAAATCATCGTATGTGAGCATTGCGGGCGTATTCTTGTAGATCATAGTATCGCCGGAGAACCGGAAGAAGTAGAAGAATAATTTATTTCTCGCAAAAGAATGTCCGATTCTGAGAAATATTAAATAAAAGCTCTGAAAAGGATTTGATGAAATAAATTTTGACCGTATATTTGCACGCTGAAATGATCGAAAAAGGTCGAAATCGATTCCCGAAAGCGGGAAAATCATAAAAATCATAATTTTTTCAATTCATTCTACACACAGGGTGAATTCAAGAAACCAATATACGGCGTGGTAGCTCAGCTGGTTAGAGCGCAGGATTCATAATCCTGAGGTCGGGAGTTCAAGTCTCCCTCACGCTACCTTGAATCTTTAAAAGGAGGTATGATTTTTCATAACTCCTTTTTTTTTGCCCTTCAGCGAAATCTCTTCGGATCTTCTCTTATATTAATATTCGGATTTCATATAGAATTCTCCGGTATTTCTCAACTTAAACATACAGCAAAAATGGAATGGCAATGCAAAATAATTCCTTTTCTTTAGGTTATGATTTGGATGGCGCTCATTCTTACATTTTCGATTCTTATCCAGACATGGCACTGGTACCGGATATTTCAACCGCCTAAACAGCAAAAACATCTCATCTTCTCCCACACTCCAAAAATTTTTATTTCGGTCATTATTTGTTTTCACAGACCCTGGACGTCCATTCCAAGGGTTCTGAAACGGCTATGCGAACAAACCTATCCTCATTTTGAGGTGCTTTTGATAAATGATGGTCCTGTGAAATTACAACCTTCACATCTCGACTGGATCCAACAACAATCAAAATTCAAATATATCATTCATAACAAAAAAAGACCCGGCAAAAAAGATGCTTTGATCACCGGGATCAGATCGAGTCAACATGAATGGCTGGCCCTTACGGACATTGATTGCATACCCGGTCCGCACTGGTTAAGATCGATCGTACACCACCTTCCTGATCATCCCGGCATCATTTTGGGGTATAGCCCTTACCTCCCTTCGTCGGGATTGCTTCATTTCATGATCGAACAGGAAACTCTTCTCACTGCCATACAGTACCTGGGGTGGGCACGCTACGGAACTCCATATATGGGAGTGGGACGAAATCTGATTTATCATCGGACTGTATATGAAAAAACAACTTTTCAATCGCATCTCCATCTTCCTTCCGGCGACGATGATCTATTTGTCAATGAAGCTGCCCGAACCTTTCCTACATATGAAATGCTCACCTCCGAAAGCATAGTTTATTCGACACCCCCCGAAACCTGGAGGTCCTGGTGGCGACAAAAGCAAAGACACCTCAGCATTGGGAAATATTACTCCTTATCATCAAAAGTCAGAATATCTTTGTTTAGCGTTTGTCTCGGCATAGAAAAATCATTTTTACTTTTTCTTCTCATTACAAGACATTATAAATTATTTGTTTTCTTTATTTGCCTGAAAATCATTTTGACCCTTGCACCCCTGAGAAAAACATATCACCGCATGAACCGGGATAATCATTTTCCTAAAATGTGGATTTATGAATGGATGCATTTCTTTTATCTTATATTGGCTTCCCCTTGGATTTTTTTAAAAACGAAAAGAAAATGGGATTAGACCTCATTCAAAAATATTTTTCTGGTTTCACAACGCAACAGATCGATCAACTTTCCAAAATGGAAGGATTGTACAAAGATTGGAATAGTAAAATCAACGTCATTTCAAGAAAGGACATCGACAATCTCTATCCCAATCACATCCTTCATTCACTCAGTATCAGTGCCTTCATGAGCTTTTCACCCGGCAGCCGGATTCTGGATCTGGGCACTGGTGGGGGTTTTCCCGGCATTCCTCTTGCGATTATGTTTCCTGAAACAAATTTTCATCTGATCGATGGAACACGGAAAAAAATCCATGTTGTACAGGAAGTAGCATCTGCACTGGGCCTCACAAATGTAAAAGCACAACACATCCGCGCCGAAGAACTAAAAGGCCGATACGATTTCATCGTGTCGAGAGCTGTAGCTCCTATTGATCGCTTGGAAGAATGGTCCCGGCCCCTCATCTCCAAAAAAGATAAGAACGCCATACCCAACGGATTGATCACACTCAAAGGAGGCCATCTTAAGGAAGAGCTAAAATCATTACCCCGGGGTTCTTATTTCGAAAAAATTCCAATTCAAGAATTTTTTCCTGAACCTTTTTATGAAGAAAAATATCTTATTTACCTACAGATGAACTAACCACTGTTCACAAGCTTAGCCTGCAAAACCCTAACAGAGAAAACCATACTCGATCTACCCAAAATAAGCTGAAGGGGAATTATCCGATCATCCCTTCATAATGACGGTCATACACTTCCGACACAACCTCATAGACCCGACGGGTGGTGGAAGGCCAACTAAACTTTAATTTTTGTTGTTCACCTTCCCGTATCAATCGATCACGGAGAGAATCGTCCTCCACCATTCTTTCCATCGCTCGCGCGATCTCTGATATATCTACCGGATCCACCAACAGACCCGCATTTCCGGCCACTTCGGGAATAGAGGTCGAACGACTTCCTATGACGGGTATGCCAGCGTGAAGTGCATCAAGAACCGGAACACCAAACCCTTCAAAAAGAGATATATAGCACAATGCTTTGGCCCGGGTCAACAATGTCCATAAGTCCCGGTCTGACACATATCCAGTCTGTACAATATCATGTTTGACCGGTGATTGACCGATGACCTGATGAAGTTCCTGGGTCTTCCAGGCATCACGTCCTGCCAGTACAAGCTTGTATCCATCCATCCGTTCCTTAGAAAATTTTTCAAAAGCCTTAACCAGACGAACGATATTTTTCCGGGGGTGCACACTTCCTGTATAAATAAAATATTTTCCTTCCTGAAGCCCCAGATCAGACAATATATCCGGTGCCGGATCAGGCGGATTTTTCTCAAAGCGTGATCCGTTGTATACGATGAATATATCATCCAAATCCAGCAAATATTTTTCGTGAATATCTTTTTTGGAATATTCAGAGACCGTCAACACCGCAGAAGAAGACAGAGCAAACTGCGGTTGATATTTTTTATAAAACCCCAGTTCTCTCCCCTTCATCATTTCGGGATAATGCGCATAAGCCAGATCATGGATCGCCGTTACTACCGGAATTTTCAAGTGCCGTGAAGTAAATCCATCCATTGACAAAAACAATTCCGCATCCCAGCTCCGCAGATGATAAGGCACCAAAACTTCAAACCAGAAATGATATAACAGAGGATGACGAGCTGAAGGCCGTAAAACCCGGTATTCCACCCCCGGAAAAAGAAACTCCTCCGCGGGCGGCCCGTCAAACAAAACCAAATAATCATGCTGAGGATATAGCTCTACCAAATTGCGGAGCACCTCCCGCGTAAAGTAGCCAATTCCCTCCAATTGATTTTTTATCAAAACTCTGCCGTTGATGGCGATCCGCATGAATTTTTTATTTTGTAGATTAGAATCAGATTACAAAATATGAAAAAGAAAATTTCCACAATAATATTTGGTTTGCGGAATATTCTCGCTCATGCAGAACAGACTGATTTTCACTTGTTTATTGCAAAGAATCTTGGAATAAAAGATCATCAAAAATCGAAAACTATAAAAAATTTGATTTTGCAATATGAATTGGGGGAAATAAGCACAGAACTCCTTATCAACGGGCTTATAAAGGAAAGTGAACTTCCTGTTCAGGCACTCGACCTGATCCGACTATGGAACAAAATCTTACTTGGAGTCCCTGAAGGAACCCCGTCCCTGCTAAAAAGCTTGAAAAAAAAATATAGTACATTTATTATTGCCAATACCAATCCACTCCACATCCAGTGGACCAACAGACACCTCAATCAACAATTTGGCGTATCAGGTTTCGTACCCCATTGGGTGGACGGTGTTTTTTACAGTCATTTGATACGATCACGAACTACGGATCCGGCTTTCTATGCTTACGTACAAAATAAGGTAGCAACCCCGCCTGAGAAAATTCTGCTGATCGATGAATCATCAGACAACTTGCACTGTGCCCGTTTGGCGGGATGGAATACCCAAAGTCATCTCCCCAACCATCTCATCACATCCACATTCAACAAAATGGACAATTCATGAAAAAAATCACAGACGAGGTCAAAAAAAACCTGTCCCGCTTACAAAAGTACTGTGCCCGGGAAGATCGTTCTACACAGCGGATAAGAGAAAGACTGTACAGCATAAAGGAATTATCTCACAATGAAAAAGAATGGATCATTGATCAGTTGACACAGGATCGGTTTTTAGATGACGAACGATTTGCTTCCACATTTGTACGGTCGAAGGTCAATCAAAACCGCTGGGGAGTGGAAAAAATAAAACATGGTTTGATCCGCCATAAAATAAATGAAAGGATCATCGAAAAATCCCTCACACAAATCGACACAGATCAGTACCAGGAAAATCTCCATCATCTGTTGAAACAAAAACAAAAACAGACGGATGATTTTGGTAAACTGGTTCGGTATCTTTTACAAAGAGGATATCGATATGAAGAGATATTAGATGTTTTAGAAAATATTTCTTAATTTCAGTGCAGGCACTACTTCTTACGAATAATAACTCTTCTTCATGAGATTACTAATCATTATACTCACCTTTATATGGTTTACCGGATGGGGTTTATGGTTTCTCAATGCAAGAGGTCACGTTCCGCAGATAGGATCAAAATCCGATCTGCAGACAAATAAAAACATTACAGAAGATAAAGATTCATTACCCCCTACGCCAAAATCTGATCATCATGCATTTTCATTTAGACAATTTTTATCTTCTGATTCACTCTACGATCAGATAGACCAGAAGATCAAAAATCGCAATGAAAATGAAATCATTCACATCATTGCTTATTATTCGGAACTGGAATCATACTCAGGAAAAGAAGAAAATCTGGGAATCGCACGCGCCCGCAAAATAATAGAAGAATTTCCCGACACTTATCCGGCTGAGTTTCTCCATCCTATTGGCTTCCTCGCCAAAGGAGATCCCGACACGACCGGTATCAATTCATATGTGCAAATCGAAAAAGCAGATAAGCAAAGTCCGGTGCATATTTTTGAAGATAATCGAGTTGTGATATTTTTTCCGTATGCATCCTCCAATGAATTGGCTGCCACTAAAATAACAAGCGTTATCGATTCGTTGTCAAGTATCTGGAAAACTGAAAAATATAATCTTTTAGTGTCAGGACATACGGACAATGATGCCAGTGAAACAACAAATTACAATCTTGGACTGAATCGTGCGCAGTCCATTCAGGAGAGAATTATCGATACAGGATTTCCTGCTGAAAAAATAACCACCTTGTCAAGAGGTGAAAAAGAACCCATATCTTCCAATCTGACTTCTTATGGCCGTTACCTGAACAGACGGGTAGAAATTTATCCTTATAAATAAAGAAATATGATCATCGCCATTCATCAGATATTATCAATTCCCATTATACTTCAAGGGGGGCCTACTCATTCATTGGGGCTCGACATCCTGATTTACACCGTGATCGCCACCGGCTTCATAATTTTGGGATATTTCATATCTGACTTCATCCACAAGGCAAAAACAAAAACCATGGAAGCCGAGCTGGAAGCGGAAAGGGAACGTCTGGGACGAAGGATCAACACCCTGGAAAAAGAGATCAAACATTTATACGCAAAAGATGATCAGCAGATCGTTTTGATCAATGACCTCAAAAAGCAGCTCAGCAAGAAAAGTCCCACTCCTAAAAACACAAATAAAAAAGACAATCCTCCTGATTTGTTTGGCTCGTCGGGAAGCGAGGAGGATGTAGAATAATCTCCTCCCTCCGTACTTTTCTCACAAATAAATGTGATCCTTAAAAGGCAGTTTTTCCGGATAATCGGTCGTATAGTGAAGCCCCCTGCTTTCCTTACGATATGCAGCCATTCGCGTAATCAAATAACCAACTGTAATCAAATTTCTCAACTCCCCCAGTTGAGGTGAAGGAGTCGTGGACTGATACAATATTTCAGTTTCCTGAAGCAAGTTTTCCAAACGATGCAAAGCTCTCTGAAGCCGGATATTCGAACGCACTATCCCGACATAGCTGCTCATGATTTCTTTTAATTCCTTTTCACTCTGAGTGATCAGAACCATTTCTTCCGGAGCTGATGTCTCAGCTGCATCCCATTCCCGCACCTTATCCATCATCACATTGGACTCAATATGTTCGGCGATATCTCCTGCGATACGGTATCCATAAACCATTCCCTCAAGAAGACTGTTGGACGCCAGCCGGTTGGCACCGTGAAGTCCCGTACAACTCACTTCCCCACAAGCATACAATTGGTGGATCGAAGAACGTCCTTTGTGATCCACCTCAACTCCCCCGCAAAAATAATGACAAGCAGGCGTGACCGGAATATATTGTGTGAGGGGATCAATACCGATGCTTCTGCAATTTTCCAAAATGGTCGGAAAATGTGCCTCAAAACCAGCCGGATCCAAATGACGGCAATCAAGATACACATAATCCCACCCATGAATTTTCATCTCTCTGTCGATCGCACGAGCCACGATATCCCGGGGAGCCAATGATCCGCGGGGATCATACTTTTGCATAAACTCATGCCCATCCAGAGTCTTGAGTACACCCCCATATCCACGAACAGCCTCCGATATCAAAAAATCAGGAGATCTTGAGGGGTCATAAAGAGCCGTCGGATGAAATTGCACAAACTCCATATCACGGATCTTCCCTTTCGCCCGATACACCATAGCAACTCCATCCCCGGTAGCTACACGCGGATTTGTGGTGCTCCGATACACCTGACCAGCACCTCCTGTAGCCAAAACCGTTACTCTGGCAAGAAAGGCAGTCACCTCCGGCTGATTCTCTTCTTCCATGACGTAAGCGCCATAACAAGTGATATCAGGTGTCGCCCTTGTCACTATTTTTCCGAGATGATGCTGCGTTATCAAGTCAAAAGCAAAAGCATTTTCAAGAATTCGGACATTGGAAAAATGCTTCACCTTATGCAAAATCGCTCTTTGTATTTCCCATCCCGTTTTGTCTTTATAGTGCAATATCCTGTTGACCGAATGACCACCTTCTCTTCCCAGATCATAATCTCCGTTCTTTATCTTGTCAAATCGGGTCCCCCAGTCTATAATCTCCTGTACCCGTCCGGGCCCCTCCTTCACGACAAAATCCACCACTTCCCTGTCACACAATCCATCGCCTGCATCCAGCGTATCAAGAATATGTTTATCAAAATCATCTTCCTGATGATTCCATACCGACGCCACTCCGCCCTGAGCCCAGGTTGTATTGCCCTCCCCTTCACCTGTTTTATTGATGACCGTAATCGAAAGATCGGGACGTTTTTCTGCCAGATGGATCGCCACCGACAACCCCGCAATTCCACCTCCAATAATCAATACATCCTGTTTTTTCATTCACTGCATTTTTGAATTTGTCATGCATTTTCTCTGCAAGATTAAAGAAAATATTCAATCGAAAAAACAAAATTTGTTTTGCATGACTTCTCGACTGTTTTCATCTCCTTCAATTTTTTTTCATTTCACAACGACCACTTTAAGAGAATGAATCAGGTTATTAAGAATCCTTCTCCGATAAATATCATACTTTTGTGGTGAAAATTGCTGGTCTCCGATGATTCGGAAGAACAGGGAATCCGGTGATCTGAATCCCCAACCAGATTTGGAAATTCCGGAGCTGTCCCCGCAGCTGTAAGTCCGATGTATCTCTGTATACATTTCGGTAATAAAAAACCACTATGATTTTGCCCGATGGGAGGCATCATGGGAAGGTACCGTACAGGACAAGCCAGAATACCTGCCAGTGATACATTTTTCATCGATTGCTTTCGGGAGAAAAGCACTGAAAAATCTTGTAGCCTTTTCCCAGGCTGAAGGTCTTTCCTCTCTGAAGCAATTGTAAAATTGCATGACGGCTTGAATAAAATTTTTCGGATATTATCTCTGATCGGATTTTTGCTGATACATGATTTTGTATCCGGACAACATGCCGATACGACGGTCGCTTTTCCGGAAGTGGTCATCTCCGAATCGCGCCCACACCTGACAGGGATCGATTCGATCAGACCTCCTATTCTTCCCTTATCCACATCCCTGGCCGGCGCATTGCGCACTCACGGGAATATTTATATCAAAGATTATGGCCCGGGGTCGTCTGCAACCATTTCAATGAACGGTGGAAAAGCAAATGAGGTATCATTGACTTGGGATGGAATTACCGTATCAAATCCAATGCTGGGACTCAATGATTTTTCACTTATCACGACCGGCCCGGAATATAAAATCCAGATCGCAGACATGACCTCCGCTTCCGTTTTGGGCGCCGGAGCCATCGCAGGTGCTGTTTTGATAGATCCGGTGTGGAATAAAAACACCTTTTCCACCTCAGTGAATCTGGCAGCTTCTTCCATGAATATGGCAGGGGGACGGCTTCACATGGATATAAATAATAAAAAACATCAGCATCAAACGACTTTTGCCGGCCAATCCGCAAAAAATAACTTCAGATACCAGGATCGTTTTGGGCATACAAAAAAAATGGATCATGCTCAAAATCATTTTATGGATGGACGCCACCATTCCCGGTTTTTATTACACCCAAAAACCACTCTTTCCGCCTCGGTGTGGGGGCGATCTCATTTCAGAGAAATTCCGCCAACCCTAACAGAAGTAAAGAGTCAGGCTACCCAAAAAGATGATTTCATCCGAAATGTTTTGACACTTCAACATTCTGAAAAGAATCATATTTTCAATTCCAAAATCTATTACGGATTCCAGAACCAAAATTATATTGATCCAAATATACAGCTGGACGCCAGGCACACTTTCCAAAATTTCCAGCTAAAAATCGACAATCATTGGAATATCTCACCTTCGCTGGCATTCAAGTACGGACTTCATGAAAATTACTTTACAAGCAGATCAGATAATTATGATCAAGTCCATACTCAAAACAGGTTCTCCTCTTATGGACAAATTCTATGGAATATTCATGAAAAATTCAAACTGGCTGCCTTGGTCCGGCCTGAGTGGGTAAGCTCGCAGCCTGTAAAATGGGCTGCAAATATTCATGGAGATATTCACGGAACCTCCGGGGGAAAATGGACCCTTCATCTCAATCACAATATCGCCTGGCCTACCCTCAATGATCTTTACTGGGAACCGGGAGGTAATCCTTCACTCCTGCCGGAAGAAAACTGGTGGACCGGTATTTCATATGGCAGATCATGGTCTTCCAATTTCTCTCTACAGGTCAAAGGATATCACCGCCGATCAAAAAACTGGATTCAGTGGCTACCTGGAAAAGGAGGGATCTGGATCCCCGGAAATCACAAATCTGCACGCATATACGGAGCACATCTGAATATCGACTATTCACCTATATCAATTTTGACGACCAAGTTCAGATATCATTTCACGAGGGTCTTTTTTCCCGGATCTTCCACGAAAAAACTACAAGCGATCTACACACCGGCTCATCATGCGACGGCGATTGCCCACTTCAATATCCTCACCCAACTTTCGTTGAGTCTGCAATCCGAGTACACCTCCACCCGGTACGTATTACAAGATCATTCAGATGCTCTGGATCCCTACTTCCTGATATCCGGACATCTTCAGTACACCTACAGCAGTCGGTGGAAGATGACTGTCAGTCTGTACAATGTACTAAACACCCAATACCAAGGAGTAAAAAATCGCCCGATGCCGGGCAGAATTATTGAACTAAATACACAATATAAATTTTAAATCCATGAAAAAACATTCAATTTATCTACTGCTGTTATCAGCAATTATGCTTTTTCTTTCATGTGAAAAAGATTCTAATGATCCGGACGAACCCATTATTCCGACTTTTGATAAAGGTGTCATCGTCACCTGCGAAGGCGCGTTTGGAAGTGGTAATGCCACAATCCACTATCTGGATCCGGCAGAATCCACGATAATGGCAGATATTTATCAAACCATCAATCAGGAAAACGTGGGTGATGTATTACAATCAATCACTTTTGATGATCGATATGCTTATATCGTGGTCAACAATTCCGGACAAATCATTTTAGCAGATCGCACTACTTTCGAAAAAGAAGGAACAATCGGGGGATTGAATGCACCAACTGAAATCAGATTAAAAGACGGGAAAGGCTATATCGGCAATTTATTCAATCCTTATATCAAGATCGCAGATCTGGGTCAATCAAAAGTGACAGATAGTCTATATGCAGGTGTTTCTTCTGAAAAGATTCTGATCGAAGGCAACACGCTCTTCATCCTAAGTCACAGTGAATACCAGGGACGTGTAAAAGATCATATATACACCATTGATCTGAACGATGGAAGTCTGGACTCCATTCAAGTGAGCGCCAATCCTCATGAATGGGCTTACAATGATCAGGATGATCAATTATATCTGTTCTGTCAGGGTCAATTCGGAGAAGAGCCGGCGGCTATATTCACCATCAATACAGTTACTGCACAAGTAGAAGAAAAATCTGAAATTGCTGATGCCGAAGGAAGTTTCAGTCAGCTTGCATTCGATCCTACCCGCCAAAGGGTTTTGATTTCTTTGAACGAAGGCGTATATAGTTACGACATCACAAACCACTCCCTTGACAACAAAGCACTTATTTCCCTGGAGGAAGTTCAGTTTTTGTATGCTCTTGCAGTAGATCCTCAGTCCGGAGATATTTATCTGGGTGATGCGCTGGATTTCAACCAACGCGGAGATATTTTCATTTACGATCAGGACGGTGATTCCAAATCAACAGGAAAAGTGGGAATAGCACCCAACAATTTTTATTTCAATCATTGATCACCGGATCAGCTAAAAATCCGGGGGCTGCATTTATTAAAAGCCTCCGGATTTTTTACTTCAATTTCATACTATCGATCAAACGTACCTGATCACACCAGGCCGCGACGACCGCATAAATCCCACCAGAATCCATATGTGTCTCATCCAGTATCTCGAGGGTTTTTCCATCCACGATTTCTACATATTCTACACGCATTCCGGCTGCCTCCATCTCCTCTGCAGCTCGTTTTAACAATGCCGGCTTAGGCAAAAACCCCAAGTCTTCACGTATTCCACTCAAAGCACGATAAATTGCTGTCGCTCTCTGTTTTTCCTTCTCAGATAATCTTTTGTTCCGGCTGCTCAATGCCAATCCATTCTCTTCTCTGACGACCGGCCGGCCGACCAGTTCGATTTCCATCGCCAGATGATCTATCAACAATCGAATAACAGCCAACTGCTGTAAATCTTTTTCCCCCATGATAAGATAATCGGGTTCGGTGATCCTCAGTAATCGCTCCATCACCTGAACCACTCCTTCAAAATGACCCGGCCGAAAGGCACCCTCCAGCGTAGTTCCCAGTTTCCCCAAATCCAAATGAATCCGATCATAGCCGTTATCGGGATAGATCTCCTTTTCATCGGGCAAAAAAACCACATGGCAACCCATTTGATACAAAAACTCCAGATCACGTGCCGTCGTTCTTGGATATTGACTTAGATCCGTTTCACTGTTGAATTGGGTAGGATTGACAAAAATACTGACCACCGTAAAATGTCCCTCCTCCACAGAATGACGAATCAGCTGTGCATGTCCCTCATGAAGGGCTCCCATCGTAGGTACGAATCCAATTGTATCGCCGGTAGCACGCATGTCATCCAGAAAGTCCTGAAATCGGTCAATAGTCTTAAATAAAAACATACACTTACCTGCTGCGGTCATTTATTTCACATAAAAAAATCGGCTCGCTGAGACCATGTCTCTATTTTCCGATCGTTCTAATTCGGCGGCTAAAATACTCATAAAATCATCCTTCTTCCCATTTTATCGAAACGGAGAAGATGAAAAAATAAATTCTTTTAGTTTCATACCCCATCATTTTTGCTACTTTAGACAATCAAAATCTATTCAGTGCAGGAAAAAAGAACAAAAATAGCATAACATGAAAGGATTTTATGTGGCCGCCACCAATCAGCACATCGGCAAAACTACTTCCACGCTTGGTTTGGCTGCTATATACAGATCAAAAGGATTGAATGTAGGTTACTGCAAGCCGGTGGGTCAGGAATTTCTCGATCTGGATCAACTGCGGGTGGACAAAGACACCCTTCTTTTCGCAGATCTCCTCGGATTCAACCTCACCCCTGCTTATCATTCGCCGGTGATTTTGGGTTCGGGCGCCACGGCGGCATTTATGGATCATCCGGATCGATACACTTACCGGGAGGACGTACAAAAAGCTTCCGCACATCTTCAGGCGTCCCATGATATTGTCATTTATGAAGGCACAGGACACCCGGGAGTAGGAAGTATCGTCAACCTTTCAAATGCTGAAGTAGCAAAAATGCTCGGATTGGGAGTCGTCATGATCGTAGAAGGCGGAATCGGAAGAACGATTGACCAGCTCAATATGAGCATTGCTTTATTTCGTGAGAAAAAAGTTCCGATCATAGGAGTCATCGTCAACAAGGTTATTCCTGAAAAAATGGATAAAGTCAAATATTATGTGACGAAAAAACTAAAGGAAATGAACCTGACGCCTCTCGGTTTCATTCCATACGACAAATCCATGGCTTTTCCCATCATCAAAAGCATCGCGGACCGGATCAATGGAACCGTCACATTCAATGAAGAATATGTGTACAACAAAGTTGAAGATATTATTTCCGGATCTGTTCTTGAGGTAAGGCAACTGGAGGAGCCCAAAAACAATTTATTATTGGTAGTGGCAGCAGATCGTGCCGACAATGCCATCAGCAAAATAAAAATATGGAGTCATGATTCCTCCGGCGAACGTTCACCTCTATCAGGAATCGTCGCCACAGGAGAAGGATTTATCAACAAGGAAACGGAAGAATATATTCTTAAACACAAGTTGCCTTTCATCCGTACACACCTTGACACATTGGGGACGGTCATGAAAATATCAAACATCGAGGTAAAGATCAATCTCAAGACCCCGTGGAAGATCAAGCGTGCAATAGAACTGATTAAAGAAAATGTAGATTTGGAATACTTAGACGGTGCCCTGGAGAAAATTTAAAAAAACTTTCTCAATATATTTGGAAATAGAAAAAAAGCTATTATATTTAGCAATAGAATGAGCAGCCCTTGAAAATGTTCATCTTCACATAATTGATCTTTTCACAATCAGAGAGTTAGTAAAATCCTATTAATCAACATTCAAAAGGGCTGCTTTTCTTTTTCACCTACATCTATAACGCCCCGCATTTCCAATCCGCTGCTTGTTAAAATATAAATTTCACAATAAATTCCCGACGCATCTCATTTCACCATCTATTTTTGAGTCCATACATCTCTTTTTCAACTATTTACCCCACCACCTTCGCAAGGAAATAAAAATTATATTTTTTTTACTTTCCCTATTTTCTGGTTTGGAATTTAGTATTGGGCGCTTTGCGAAACCATTATTGTTTAGAACAAAACCGATTGGGATTTTCATAAAGGACAACAAATCTTCTCTGGTTTTTCCCCCTGGAGAAGGCTTTATTTCGGCCGGCCCTGCGATAGAGCAATCTCGAATTGGGATATTATGAAAATTTGAGTATCTTTGCCCTCCAATTAATTTAACCGCGCTCAATTTTTATATGGAATTGGGCTACAAACCACTTATATTAACTCATGCGGACATATGAAGTCACATTTATTGTTGACCCTGTTTTGTCAGATGACGAGATCAAGGCAACAGCACAAAATTATGTCGACCACTTAAAAAGTGAAAATTGTAAAATCGTCGACCTGGAAGACATCGGTCTCCGATCCCTGGCCTACCCGATCCGAAAAAGATCGACCGGAGTGTATTACAGTTTGGAATTCCAGTCTCCTACCGGAGAAATCGTCAAGAAGCTTGACTTAGCGCTCAAAAGAGATGAGCGAGTCATTCGATATCTTTTGATCAAGCTGGACAAATTTGCAATCCAGTATAATGAAGACAAAAGACAAGGTAAAATAGGAAAAGTCAAAGCGCAAGAATCTTCCAAAAAAGATGACGAGGATGATTCTGATGACGATGATTAATTCATTCACCATCCACTGAAATTTAAAACTATAAAAATGGCAAAAAGAGACGATATAAAATTCCTATCCAATCCTACGATTGGACAGCAGACCAAAAAATTCTGCAGGTTCAAAAAATATGGAATCAAGCATATTGATTATAAGGATCCTGAGTTTTTGAAGAAATTCCTGAATGAGCAAGGTAAACTTTTACCACGCCGTATCACAGGCAATTCGCTGAAAGCTCAAAGACAATTAGCTGTGGCGGTCAAAAGAGCACGACATCTGGGCATGCTACCGTATGTGACAGATCTTCTCAAATAATATTTATCACACCAAAAATTAGTATACAATGGACGTAATTCTGTTAAAAGATGTAGAAAAACTGGGTGATAAAAATGAGGTTGTATCCGTCAAACCCGGTTATGCACGAAATTATTTGTTTCCAAATGGTCTGGCGATCACAGCCAACAAATCAAACCTGAAGACCTTACACCATATCCTGCGACGAGAGGAAGAAAAAGAACTTGAAAAACTATCTGATTATCAGGAAATGGCTGCAAGTTTTGAAGGGAAAGTCCTCAGAATCGGAGCGAAAGCAGGATCTGAAGGAAAGATATTTGGAAGTGTTACAACCGTACAATTGGCTCAAGCTTTCCGTGAACAACTGGAGATGGAGATCGACCGGAAAAAAATCGTTATTCCGGAAGAGGTTAAATCTCTTGGCACCTATCACGCAGAAGTAAGATTTCACAAAGAAGTGGTCGGAAACATCGCTTTTGAGGTGGTTCAAGAATAAAGCATCCCCCGATCAAACAAAAAAAGCATTTGGAATTTCGTTTTCAAATGCTTTTTTTATTTCCGCCATTTCTTTTACGCTCTCAACACAATTTATCATACAACGCATCAATTTTTTTCTGGATCTCATCCAGTTGGTCCTGCTGAATCGTTTCATAACGAACAGGATTGTCCGAAAAACTCAAATGTGCGTAATACTGCCAAACTTCATCAATATCGTCAAATGCGATCTCATAAGCAGGAAAGACCGGATTGTCCGAAGTGGCAAGCAATTTATTTTCATCCGATAGTTTCTGAATTCTTTTGTATACCAAACCATCCCGTTTCGTGATAATCACATAGGTCCTGTGATCCTTGATCAAATCAAGAGATTCGATCCGTGTACCGATTACGATACTTCCCGGTTCCATCGGCAACATCGATTCGCCTTCGATTTCAAATCCACGATACTCGTTTTTAGGAAGATTCGGTATATAGATTTTCGGCAGCTCCGTGATAAATTCAGGGTCTTGAAAACTTTCCAGATAACCAGCTTCAGCTTTACTTTCCACCAATTCGACCGGTTGCATTGCCCCTCTAAACCCATTGGAATAATGATGAGGAAATCTCTCAGAATACTGGACCGAATAAATCCTTTCTTTTACCATACTATCCATCGTAACCTCAAATAAATGAGCCATAAGACTGAGCATATCCAAACTGGGCTCGGTTCGACCCCGCTCATAATCACCGAGAGTCGTTCGTGCCACATTCAATTTCTCAGCCAATTCGGCCTGAGTCCATCCCTTTTGTTTACGAAGAAAAATTATGTTTTTTCCAAGCATACGACAAGATACTTATTCATGTCGACTTTTTCGACATTTCCATCTAAAAATTCTACAAATACGTTTCACGGCGCTCTATATTACGTGTCATTATCGGCTTTACCATTCGAATAGAAGTGTAGCTGAGTAGATAAGATAGAAAAACATATACCCCGTGCTGTCGACATTTGAATGCGGACGTTCATCTATATCTATTATTACCAATGAAAAAGGAAGGAGATAAAACAGAAAAAGCCTGACGGTATATTTCGTCAGGCTTTTTTTCTGTAGACCCACAAGGATTCGAACCTTGACTAACGGTACCAAAAACCGGTGTGCTACCGTTACACCATGGGTCTATTGCTTAAAGCGCAGCAAATATAAACACATTATTTGATAAAAACAAATATACCGGATTTTTTCAGAAAATCCCGGCTTGATTTTGTGATCTTTCTTTGCATATATCATTTTCTCATCTTTGCTTTTTCTTCGCGTAATCGGCGCTGCGCATGATCCTCCAACACCAGACGCCCACTAATCGACGCACGATCTCGCATGTGATCCGTCCAGTCAGGCACTCCCTGCCACAACATATTTTTGATTTCCATCAATGCGGATAAGTTATATTCCACATACCGATCTATCATTTCTTCCACAAATTGATCCATCTCTTCGGTCTCTTCCTTTACCACATGATACAGTCCGGATGACAATGCCCAGGATGGAGATTTCCATTCTCCAGGATTCAGGGTCAAAGCCTCAAAACCTGATACTCCAATTTTCCGCATTACAGCCGGTTCTATAACGAAGGGACCTATACCCAAATCCAATTCACTCAACCGAACCGAAGCCCATCGATTGGCCACTACGAAATCAACCGCGCTACACAATCCTACCCCGCCGCCTACCACCTTTCCGTGTACCCGCGCCAATGTGATTTTCCCGCAATTGCGTAATGCCTGAATCACATGAGCAAATCCCATGAAAAATTTTTCGGCCTCCTGCTGTCCTTTCAGTGCCAGCATTTCCTCAAAGCTGGCACCTGCGCAAAAAACCCTATTTCCGCCACTTTTCAACAAGATTACTTTTATTTCGTTCCTCTTCCCCATTTGCCGAATTTTATCTGCCAATTCAGTGAGCAAATATCCCGGCAAATCATTGATTGGTGGATGATCAATTGTAATCACCCCCACATGATTTTTGACCACCTCCGTATGAATTACTCCCTTCATAATTGATATTTTCTCCATCCATCAAGGAATCACTTGATATAATACAATATTTTAACCTGAAGCAAGATAGTAATTCCTGTTCGGCCTGAATAATTTTTGGATAGCGATCAAATTCAACTATTTTAGTGTTGATCTCAATCGATTATCCATTGATAGAAAAACGTGCCCGCACAGCAATCCGGGCAGCTCAAACAAGTATTGCAGGAAACATCGTTCTCGCCACCATAAAAATCCTCACAGGCTGGCTCGGGAACTCTTTTGCAATGATCGCTGACGGGATTGAATCACTGGCTGATGTATTTTCTTCTGCCATCACTTGGCTCGGATTGCGATATGCAAACAAACCCCCGGATCACAATCATCCCTATGGTCACGGACGTGTCGAACCCCTCATCACTTTTTTAAGTGTAGGCTTTTTGATCGGATCCGCAATATTTATTGCGATTCAGGCAATTTCAAATATCCAGAGTCCCCAAAAAACACCTAAACCATTCGTTCTCATCGTTTTGGCCATCATCATCACGACCAAAGAAGTTTTCTACCGCCTATTCAGAAGAAAAAGTAAAGAAACATACAGCTCCCTTCTTGCTGCCGAAGCATGGCATCACCGAAGTGACGCCCTCACTTCCCTTGCAGCATTTATCGGTGTGGGCATAGCGGTTCTTTTCGGACCCCGGTATGCATCTGCTGATAGCTGGGCTGCCCTTGTCGCAGCGGGAATCATCATTTACAATTCCTATCTGATATTCCGTCCAGCTCTGGGAGAGATCATGGACGAAAACATCTACCATGATCTTATCAGCCGAATCCGAGAGGTGGCGATTGAAGTACCGGGAATCCTGGGCACAGAAAAATGTTTGATCAGAAAAATGGGGATGCAATATCATGTAGATCTTCACGCAATCGTCTCCTCCGATATCACCGTAAAAAAAGGGCACGAACACGCACACGAACTAAAAGATCATCTCATGAAAAAGATTCCGGAAATCGCAGAGGTACATATCCATATCGAACCCGACGAATACTAATCCCTTCTTCATCGATACAGATATCGCAAATCAGGAACGGGACCAAAAAGCCAATTGCTTTTCTTGAACCAGCTTAAAACTTTGCCGATGCAATTTGCAGGGACCATGAAGACGAATTCCCTCCCGATGCGCCACGGTAGGGTATCCTTTATTGGTGTTCCAGCCATACATCGGAAACCTCTCATGCTGCCGGATCATGTATTCATCCCGATGGGTTTTGGCAAGCACAGAAGCTGCCGCAATAGAAGTGAATTTTCCATCTCCTCCAACCACACATTCGAACGGGATTTCCTGATAAGGTAGAAAACGATTCCCATCGACCAATAAATATCCGGGACGAAGAGTCAGCTGATCCAACGCCCGATGCATCGCCTCAATCGAAGCCCACAAAATATTTATTTCATCGATCCTTTCCGAAGGAACAAACGCAACCGCCCAGGCCACAGCTTCCTTTTCGATTATTTGACGCACCTCCTCCCGGTCATCTGCATCCATCTTCTTAGAATCATCCAACATCGGGTGACTGAATTCTGGAGGTAAAACAACCGCTGCAGCCGTCACAGGACCAGCGAGACAACCACGCCCCGCTTCATCCAGTCCGGCGACAATTTTCTTTCCGCATTGTAAATATTCTTCCAGTCCCATGCCTCAAATATATAACTATGCCCTCCAAAAGCCAGAAAAAACATGTAAATTGTGGTAGTCAAACCACAGGATCCACAAATAATGAATATAGTTCTTAAAAGAATTTACGAAGACCCCGACGAGAATGACGGCAATCGCGTTTTGGTGGATCGATTGTGGCCCCGTGGAATCTCAAAAGAGAGAGCAGCACTCACGGCATGGTGGAAAGAAATCGCTCCAAGCGATGAACTACATAAATGGTTCGGACACGATCCGGATAAATGGACCGACTTCAAATCCCGCTATACGGAGGAACTCAAGAGAAATGAAAACAAATTAAACGCATATCTCCAAGAATTCGACAAGCGGAAGCGTCTTACTCTATTATATGGTACAAAGGAACAAAATCACAATCAAGCTGTCGTCCTGAAAGAATATATCGAATCTATGACAAAATAACCGGTATCATACCTCCGATCTTCCTTTCTTCTCTGTTCACAAAGCAGAAGCACCGATCGCTTTGGCAGCCAAAAATCCACCCGTCCATGCATTTTGAAAATTGAAACCACCCGTGATCGCATCGATATTAAGCACTTCTCCTACCAAAAACAAATCCGGCAAAATCTTACTTTCAAAGGTTTTAAAATCAATTTCAGACAACTCTACTCCACCAGCCGTGACAAATTCCTCCTTGAATGTACTCTTGCCCCTGACTTCAAAACGTCCCCTCACCAGCACCGACGCCAGCTGCTGTTCCTCTTTCTTGGAAAGATCCGCCCAATTTGCATCCGGACTGATTCCACAGTAAAGCACATGACTCTGCCACAATCTTTTGGGCAGATGAAACATCGACTTTTTCATGATAGAAAGACGCCCCTGGGTTTTCCTCATCAATTTTAATTCCTGGCGAATCTCCTCTTCTTTTCGATCCTTCAACCAATTCACCTCAATAAAAAACTCATAATCCATACCTGCCAATTCGCGCGCTCCCCAGGCCGATAATTTCAAAATAACCGGTCCGCTCATCCCCCAATGAGTGATCAGCAAAGGCCCTTCACTTTTCCTCAGTTTTTTTCCTTGTTTATCCAATATGCTAACGGTAGCATCTACCGCCAGCCCCGGCAATCCTTCGATTCGATCATCCTTGATATTGAAGGTAAATAAAGACGGAACGGGACTCACTATGCGGTGTCCCAACTTTTCCAATGTATTCCATATCTTCATGCTGGCTCCACTTGATACTACAACATATCGGGCGGTATAATATCCGGTGGCTGTTCGCACCCTCCAGTTTTCATTCTCTCTGTAAAAATCATCTACTCCTTGTTTTATCAATACCTCAACACCTAAACGCTTACATTCGTCCATAAAACAATCGATCACCGTCTGAGAATCATCGCTGACCGGGAACATCCTGCCATCCTTCTCTGTCTTTATCAACACACCCCTGTCTTCAAACCACCGAACCACATCCGCCGTCATGAACCGATGAAAAGGACCCCGCAGTTCTTTTTCACCCCGAGGATAATTTTTCACCATTTCCCTGGGAGAATATTCGGCATGAGCCACATTACAGCGTCCCCCTCCGGAAATCTTTACCTTGGAAAGAACCTTTCCAGAACGCTCTAAAATCGCGATCCGTAAATCGGGATATTCTTCTGCCAGATTGATCGCTGTAAAGAACCCGGAAGCTCCACCGCCAATCATGATGACATCATATTTATTTTGATTCTCCTGCTTCATTGTGATCATTTTTCATGAAAAAGCTCGGCTCATCCAATCCATTCTATCATGAGATAGTCCGCCAAAACTCAAGTCGGCAAATATCCGGAATATTGTCACAAAAGCAGGTCTTTGATCCACTTCAAACAGAAAAAAATCAAGAAGCCATCGCTTTTTAAGAATAAAAAAACATTTTATTTAAGAAACCAACAAAATAGAAAATCGTCTCGAAAAATAAAGATTATAATCCTTGAGGACCACCCCAAAGCAAAACTCTAATAATCAATTTATTACACATTCTAAAAACTTCGCCTCTATCACGATCAGTTCTGGAAGTCAGAATCGGAATTAATTCGCAAACAAGTCAAAACAAATCCAACTGCCCGGTCAAAGTCTCAAAATAAATAATACTTCCAAAACCATAATCGTTATAATTCAAATTTTGAAAACGGAAAATGTTTTCAACAACAACATGGTTTAATTATGGCTTCAGACAATTGTCCCCCCATTGTTATTATAGTTATCTCGGCTTTCATGATGCTATATCAAAGTTGTACATCGGGGATTTCTTCGGAAAATGCAGAACAACAAGTACAACCAATCTCCCTTCCCGTTCAGGTACTGGACACCGGAAGCGCTGTTTTGGTCAATAATTATTTCGGAAAAATTGAAGGAAAAATCAACGTCGAAATCCGTCCCGAGGTCGAGGGATTGCTTCAGGAAATATATGTGGACGAAGGAGACTTTGTAGAGCAGGGTCAGCGATTATTCAAAATCGATCCTTCCAGTTATCAGGAGGAACTGAACAATATGATTGCCACTGAAAATGTAGCCCGTGCCCGGCTTGAGAACGCAGAGCTCGAAATCGAACGACTCAAACCTTTGGTAGAAAATGATGTCATTTCGGAAGTGCGCCTCAAGTCAGCACAATCTGATTATGATGTAGCCAAGGCATCTCTGGCACAAGCTTCTGCAGCCGTACGAAGTGCTCAGATTCACCAGTCCAAAACAACCATCACAGCACCCGTATCCGGATATATCGGCCGGCTGCCCAAAAGAATAGGAAACCTGGTCACCAAAGGAGATACAGAACCTCTGACCTACCTTTCGGATGTCGAGGAGGTCTATGTCTATTTCACGATGAGCGAAACCGATTTTCTTTACTACACCAAGCTCAAGGCACAACAGGATAGTTTAGCAGGAAGGCCATCCAACATTCGTGAAAACTTTGATTTTCCGGAAGTCACGCTCGTCCTTGCAGATGGGGAAGAATATGAAGACAAGGGCACTGTCGATGCGATCGCCGGCCAGGTAGACAGAAGTACAGGTTCCATCTCCCTGAGAGCCACCTTCCCCAATGAAAAGAACATGCTGAGAACAGGAGCGACCGGCACACTCCAAATATCAGAAATCAAAAAAGGAGTTGTCATGGTTCCTCAAACGGCAACAATGGATCTTCAGGATAAAACCTTTGTATACCTGGTAGATGAAAACAATAAAGTACGAAAACAACATATCGAAATCTCAGATAAAGCTAAAGATCAATATATCATAAAAGAGGGCGTAAGCCCGGGGGACCGCATTGTTCTCAGTGGTTTTGACAAATTAACAGACGGATCAGAAATTCTGCCGGTCAATCTCTAAATTCTGCAGTCCTTCATCCCACCCGCAGATGATTTTCCATTGAATCCTCGGTTAGGGGCCTTCCTATGAATTCAACCTATCTTATCTCGCTATGATCAAGTTTTTCATTTCCAGACCTGTCGCTGCAACTTCTGTATCTATCCTTCTCATCATCCTGGGATTGGTAGGTCTATTCAAATTGCCGGTAACCCGATTCCCGGAAATCGCGCCACCCTCTGTTCTGGTATCAGCTTCCTATCCGGGCGCCAATTCCGAAACCGTCACCCAAAGTGTCCTCCTTCCACTGGAAGAAGCCATCAATGGAGTCGATCATATGACTTACATCACTTCGAGAGCGACGAATTCCGGTTCCGGCGCCATCCAGGTTTATTTCAAAAGTGGAACGGATCCTGATGTAGCCTCGGTCAATGTCCAGACTCGAATATCAAAGGCACAAGGAAACATCCCCACCGAAGTCAGTGAAAACGGGATCACGGTCATGCCCCGTGAAAGCGGATCCATCATGACCATCAACATTTTTTCAGATCATGAGGATGATCTGTATGACGAGACTTTCCTGCAAGCTTTTGCACAGATCAACCTGATCCGTCCCCTCCTCCGGGTAGATGGTGTCGCGCAAGTATCACGGGTAGGAGCACGGGATTATTCGATGCGGCTCTGGCTCAACCCTGAAAAACTGGCACTTTATGATCTGGTCCCTCAGGACGTGATGACGGCCATCACCGATCAAAACTTTGAGATCGCACCCGGGAAATTTGGTGAAACTTCGGACGAAGCCTTCGAAACCATCATCAAGCACAAAGGAAGACTCAACACGCCGGAAGAGTTTGAAAATATCGTCATCAAATCCAATATCGAAGATGGAACAGTACTGTATCTTAAAGATGTGGCGCGAATCGAATTTGGAGCGACCAATCTCAACTCAGACAATAAGGTCAACGGAAATCCGGGATTGACGCTCAACATCACCCAATCCAGCGGATCCAATGCCCACGAGATCGATATCGCCATCCGTGAAGTGCTGAAGGAACTGGAAAAATCATTCCCTCAGGGGGTACATTATGAAGTTTCTTATAGTGTAAGAGATCAAATAGACACTTCCATCAACCAGCTCAAGACCACGTTGATCGAAGCGTTCATCCTCGTTTTTTTCATCGTATTTATATTTTTACAAGATTTCCGGTCGACACTAATCCCGGCAATTACCATACCCGTTTCGATCATCGGTACCTTCTTCTTTTTACACCTATTCGGATTCAGCCTCAATGTGCTGACCATGTTTGCCCTGGTTCTCTCCATCGGTATTGTGGTAGATGATGCCATCGTCGTGGTAGAAGCCGTTCATCAAAAAATGTCTGCGACCGGCATGAAAGCACCAGCCGCCACAGCTTCGACCATGTCCGAAATCACCGGCGCTATTCTTTCCATCACCATGGTCATGGCTGCTGTATTTTTTCCGGTCGGATTTATGGAAGGTCCTTCGGGGGTGTTCTATCGTCAGTTCGCTTATACACTGGCCACCGCGATTCTTATATCAGCGCTCAATGCACTGACTCTCAGCCCGGCGCTCTGCGCGCTTTTTCTCAAACCACCCGCCGCACCGGATGAAACAAAGAAAAACAAATCAAAATTCGCTGATTACAGAGACCGCTTTTTCACGGCTTTCAACCATTCATTCGAACGGATCACGGATCGCTACATCAACATTTCTACTTTTTTCATCCAGAAAAGAAAGCTTTCCGTCATCCTGATGATCCTCATCGCCGGCGGTGGATTTTATCTTTTGCGCACCGCCCCCAAAAGTTTCATTCCTACAGAAGACGATAGTTTTTTCACCTTCTCGCTTGCTATGCCACCGGGCGCCTCACTCCATCGTACCACGCAGGTATTGCACAAGGCCGACAGCCTCCTGAAAAAATATGAGGACATAGAAACGATGACCACGATGTCGGGTTACAATGCCATCGAAGGCGTCACCAGTCCTTCCTTTGCGGCAGGATATATCAACGTCAAAAAATATAAAGACCGGACCCAGTTCAAAGACATCAACCAAATGATGGAAGCGGTCCATGAAGATCTCTCCCAAATCACGGAAGCTACATTTAGTGTGTTTCCACGTCCCACTGTACAGGGATTTGGAGATTTTTCCGGAATCCAGATGGTGTTGCAGGATCGGATGGGCGGTGACATCCGGGAGCTGGACAGGATGGCGGACACTTTTATCCAGGAAATCAACAAGTTGCCTGAAGTGGCACAGGCTTACACCACTTTTCAGGCCAACTCACCCCAGTATGAAGTAGAAATAGATGTGGTCAAAGCAAAGTCGATGGGAGTAGAAATCAAAAGCCTGATGTCCACCATCCGTACCTATTTTGCCCGGACCAAAGGAGGAGACTTCAGCCGGTTTGGACGGTTGTACAGAGTGTATATCCAGGCAGACTTCGATTACCGAACCGATCCCGAATCTTTTGAATCGATCTATGTACGAAACAAAAATGGTGATATGGTACCGATCACTACGCTGGTCACACTGAAAAAACAACTCGGACCCGAAACGATCAACCGCTACAATCTCTACAATTCGGCTACGATCAACGTCCGTCCTTCGAAGGGTTACAGTTCCGGAGATGCGATGGAAGCACTGGAAAAGCTTGCTGCCACAACTCTTCCCATCAACTTTGGGTACGAATGGACCGGGATGAGTTTTGAAGAAAAAAGCAGTGGTTCTGCTGCCACCATTATCTTCATCCTTAGTCTGATCATCATCTATTTTCTTCTTTCGATCCAGTACGAGAGTTACATTTTACCATTGGCCGTCCTGTTGTCGCTGCCGGCGGGATTGTTGGGGGTTTACCTGACAATACTGGCTGTCGGTCTGGAAAACAATATCTACGTCCAGGTCGGTGTCATCATGCTGATTGGTCTCCTTGCCAAAAACGCCATTCTGATCGTGGAATTTGCCATACAAGAACGTCAAAAAGGAGCCACACTTTTTGACTCGGCCATCATGGGAGCGAGATTGCGGTTCCGACCGATTTTGATGACATCATTCGCGTTCATTTTTGGACTGATCCCGCTGATGTGGACGACCGGCCCCTCGGCGATCGGAAATCATTCCATCAGTTTTAGTGCTGCAGGCGGTATGATATTTGGCGTAGGAATGGGGCTTTTCTTTATCCCGTTGCTCTACATGTTTTTCAAAGCGCTTGATGAAAAAATGAAGCTTAAATTTTCAAATACTTAAGTCAGTTGACCATGAAAATCAATCCAGCCCATTATATCATCTTGTTTATTTTGATCGCATTTACCAGCTGTCAGATAGGCAAACCTTATGTTCGCCCCCAGGTCGAAATGCCGGCGGAATACCGGATCGACGATCGGATCACACTGGCTGACACAACGAATAAAGACACCGTATTGTGGCAAGAAATATTCAAAGACACTCTCCTGGTCAATCTGATCAACGATGCTCTCGACCGAAATACAGATCTGCAGAATGCGCTCATCAACATCCAGATCGCGGAAAAATATGTCCTCCAATCCCGCTTACTCAATCGTCCCGAAGTCGGCGCGGACCTGCTGAGCTTCAATCAGATGTACCGTTCTGAAAACTACCGTAGTGCACCCAACAGTAAATGGTATGATGAAAAAGGGAAAGAACCACCCCGGTCCATGTATCTTCAGGTGGGTGAAGTATCATCCGGAATATTTGCCAATTGGGAAATCGATATCTGGAAGAAGTTTCAGCATTACCAGCAAGCCGACTCTGCCGATTATGAGGCCACCTGGGAAATCAAACGGGCCATCGAAAACCGGCTAATCAGCAGTATCGCAACCGCATATTTCAACCTGGTCCGCCTCAACGCCAGAATCGATGTCGCTCGTCGCAATGCCAATCTGAGTGACAGTACTCTGCGAATGATGGAACTGCAATATGATGCTGGCGAGATAACCAAACTGGCTCTCCAGCAAACCGAGGCACAACGCCTGGTCGCCCTTTCTCTCGTCCCCCAGCTGGAGGAAGAAATCATCATTCAGGAAAATATTTTGCGTACGCTGGCCAGCCGATATCCTTCCGCGGTCGATATTTCCAAAAATCCGGAAGAAATCGTCGAGATCGATAGTCTGATCGATGTTGGTGCGCCGATCCATCTTTTGCGCAACCGGCCGGATGTAAGAGAAGCCGAGCTCAGACTGATCGCCGCCAATGCGGACATGAACATTCAGCAAACTCTCCGCTATCCTTCCCTGTCGATCGGTGGTAGTACTGGTCTCAATGCTCTCATGCCCAAAAACTGGTTTCAAATCCCAGGCTCTTTATTCGGAGGGATCAGTGCAGGACTGACGACTCCCGTTTTCAAAAGAAAAAAACTAAAAACTGCCTACGAAATCGCTGCTCTCGAAAGAGAAAAAGCAGAACTGGATCTTTATCAGACCCTATATGAATCGGTCGCTGAAGTTTCCAATTCACTGGTCAAAATCCATAAACAAAAAGAGCGTATCGAATATGCAGACCGAAAAGTAGAAAACGCGCAGTCTGCAGTACAGAACGCAAACCTTCTTTTCAAATCAGGATACGCAACCTATCTGGAGGTCATTACTGCACAAAGCAACGCTTTACAGAGTGACCTCGACCGGATCGACATCCAGCACCAACAGTATGAAGCCATTATCGAACTATATTCGGCGCTCGGTGCTCGATGGTAGTATTCATTTTGATCCTGCGGAATATCCAGAAAATAGTAACAACATTACCCTCTGTTTTGAATGATGCAAATCTGCTTCCGTTTTATCTTACCTTTTCCTGCCTCTATTCTATCCCTCCCATTTTTTCCATCCAAAACCATCTGTAAATACTATATCTTAATCCAAATTAGAAACGCACTTCTTCCTTAGATGATCTTTATTAGATGAGCCAGAAGGTATGAGATAAACACTCGTTATTTAACATTAATAAATCGACATATAATCTTTATTGCAAATATTAATAACACGAGTAAACTTTAGAATAAAGTCCTTTACTGATCGATTCATTATTCATTTTTACCTTATCAAAACATCAGGGGAAAGAGTAATTTCTTGTAGAGAAAGAAATGAGTATTGCAATCCAGGTGATTCACTCCTTTCCTTAAATAAATTTCAACGATCTTTTCATCATGAAATCATTCACATGAAAACATGACGCCATATCATAAAACTTATATAAATAAAATAAACCATGAAAAACAACAGCATTACATCAGAAAAACAGGAGGTGTCAAAATTAGACCAATTCTTGGAAAACTTTAGAAGACTACATGGGCTGAAAGACGACGAAGGAATATCTATTCTTTATGATGATGAGGAATGTGTATTGTACGAATTTGAATTTACCACAAAGGAAACCATCGTCATTGACCGGATAAATCGCAAGGTCCCCCATTTATATTTCATCTGCCCGTTAGAAGGAGATTTTGAGGTAATTTACCCTGATGGTACATCGACCTTTGTGAAGCCATATCAAACTTTTATTTCATTTTCCAGTAAAGAATTTCCTTACAAGACACGATTTCCCAAAGGGGAATTTCATCATTACTTTACGGTTGTTATAAAACCTGTCAATCCGGATGATGAGACTTCCTTGTTTTTTAAACTTTTCAGATTTTTCGATAATAAAATTGACAAATCAAATAAAACGCTCATCAGTGGATTAAATCCTACTCTCAATGATATATTTTCCCAGATTGGCCACGATTATGATTTCGAATTTTATGACAAAATCTTGATTAAAAGCAGTATTAAATTACTGATTGGAAAAGTGTTGTCTACCCTCGAAAATTACGAGGAAGCACCTGAAATTGATCATGAACTTACAGATCATGAAATACAACAGGTCGTAAAATTGACTGAAATGATACACAAAGATCCAGGTAAAAAATACCGAGTAGATAAATTGTGCCGAATCGGCGGCTTGTCTGTGACAAAATTGCAGGAGGGATTTAAGAGAATGCATGGAAACACCGTCGCCAAATATATTCAGCATGTGCGACTTGAGAGAGCAGAAAAATATATCCGAACATCCGACATGAATATCTCAGAAGTTGTATATTCAATTGGATTATCAAGCCGGAGCTATTTCTCCAAAATATTCCGCCAAAAATACAATTGCAAACCTTCTGATTATCAACAACAGATCAGAAGACAAAGAATGGCTCAATAAATTATACCGTTATCCTCCTTTAACATGGAAGCGGTAAAAACTTGTGTCATTGAATTCATCAGAATTTTTTGAGATTTATGATGATGATCGCAGAAGAAATTGTTGTCAACAATCGGCTTTAACCCCTTTTGGTCAGACGATCCATCCATTGGTTACATTTTTTTCTCCGGTGGTTTTTTTCTCTTTCATTTTATCTTCTCCGACTTTACGGTTCTTGAATTTGTTCGGAGGTCTTATTTTATCCTTTTCTACCTTGTTTTTGTCAATTATTACAAGAAGCCGCCAAAGATCCTCTGAATATTCTATTTTTATAAATTAAATAAAATCCGCTTTCAGCTATTAAAATTTTCTGTATGTTCCTTCGATATATTTCCTTATTTCTGATCTTTTACGTGTATTCCCCCGTTATTTATTCTCAAGCCTATGAGAATAACGAAAAACATTCCTGGGCACCTCAGAAAGATCTTGTTTATCTTCAGGAAATCTCTACACAAATCCCGACCGACGATCCGGTCACCGACATCATCGCCAATCAAGACATCGCTTTTGCACTCATCAAAAATGTGCTGTATCAAATAGATGATCGGAAAATCACCCCGGTCAGCAATGCTCCTGCCGGAATCAAAAAATTATTTCAGGAAGAAAACACCATCATGGCAGCCGCACGGGATGGTTTCTTTGAATACAAAAATGGACGTTGGAATAAGAAAGACAACCATGACATCGTCGCCACCTGCATCCATGCCGGACAACTACACGCCGCCACTTCCGATGAAATCTACAAATGGGATCAGGAAAAATTCATAACCACCAAACCCACCGAAGGATATCTGAGCAATTCTATCACCAATCTGATGGAGGATGGAACTCAAGTTTACCTGAATCCCATCAAACTGGGGCCTGTCTCCAAAATCGCCTCCTACAGTGAAACCATCTATATGATTCGAAGGGGGAAGTTGGCTTTATTTGACGGAAAAAGCATCGATGAAGATTTCATCGACTGGGGGCACATCCCCGATGGAGAAGTGAATGACATCATCACGCTCGGCAACCGGCTTTACATCGGAACCAACCGCGGACTGGGCGAGCTGCGCGGAGCAGCGCTCACCATGATCAAAGGGGAAGATGGTTTGCCCGTAGAAGCAACCACCTGTCTCGCCAGAGGATTCGATCAGGATCTCTGGATCGGTACCGAACGCGGCGCTGTCCGAATGACCAAAGAAGGAAAATTCCATTATTTCGGACCCGGCATGTGGCTGCCCGATATGAAGGTCAACGCGATCGCCACCGGAGGACAAAAAGCATATATCGCTACCGAACAGGGAATCGGAATCATCGAATACGAACCCTTTACCCTGGCGAAAAAAGCGGACTGGTTTGCGAAACATATCGAAGAAGCCGGATTTCTGCGAATGGGTTTTGCACAGTATCTCTACATAAAAGATGGGAAGTGGATCCGCGAAATCACCGACAACGATGGGAGCCATACCGCCTCTTATCTGGCTTACCTCTGCTATCAGTATGCGGTGACCAAAGATCAAAAAGTAAAAGAAAAAGCCATCGAAGCCTTCAAGGCGATGATCTGGCTCAACACCATCACCGAACATGAAGGATTTATCGCCCGTTCGATTCTTTCACCGACCGCAGATGAAGACAATCCAGCCGAAATCGGCTCGGGTGGACTTCCCGCCAAATGGTACAAATCATCGGACGGTAAGTGGTACTGGAAGGGTGACACTTCCAGCGATGAAGTCATCTCCCATTTTTATGCTATTTCCATATTTTATGATCTGGTCGCAGAAGGAAAAGAAAAAGAAGTGGCCCGGGATCATCTGACCAAAATGGCGACCTACATCCTGGATTGTGATTGGACGATGCACGATCTGGATGGAAAACCCACACGATGGGCGCGATGGAATCCGGAATATCTACTGCGACCATACGGATACATGGACCGCGGCGTCAATGGTCTGGAAGCGTTGGCATTTATGAAAGCAGCCTATGAGGTAAGCGGTGATCAGAAATATGCGGATGGATACGAACAGTTGCTCGAGTGGGGATATCACCACAACACCATCCGTCAAAAAAACACCTTCCCACCAACGGATATCGCAGCTTGGGATGATGATCTTGCATTTCAGTCCTATTACACTCTTCTGAAGTATGAAAAAGATCCTTATTTGCGATCCACATACCTGCGAAGTCTTGAGCGAACCTGGGCGATCAAACGCGGTGACCGACACCCATGGTACAATTTCACCTATAGCGCTCTTACAAATCAGGACGGGGAACTGGCGGTCGCCACGACCTTTATGAGAGAATGGGCCCTCGATACTCGTGAACACAGTTATTATAATTCCCACCGGGATGATCTTTTCATGGATCCCGGTTATGTATCATATGATGGAAGTGTCAAAGTGTTTTCTCCCCGGGAGATATATGTCAATCAAAGCGGGAGACGTCCGCTACGAATCAATCAATATACCAATGGTGAAAAAGCAGAACCCCCTATGGATTTTCTGCGAAATTATTGGATGGGACGATACTATGGATTTATAGAGGCTCCGGAAACCGAAGATCCCGCTTTGCTGGAAGCACAACGAAATTATTTGGGAATACCTGGAGCCAAGCCATATGACGGACCACAAAGACCGGAGGTATATTAGTAAGAGCAGGAAGCAGTAAACAGGAGACAGCAGCAATAAACAGTAAACGACAGGTGGGAGGCAAACCTCTTCCACACCATCTGCCTCAGTATCGTTTTCGGTATTATCCTACCTTTTCCTACCTCGATTTTATCCTTCTCATCCCTTCAATATAGAACTTCTCGTAAATGGTATATTTTTAGTCAATTTTACAACATATTTCTTCCTTAAATGCACTTTACCATGTTTGTCAGAGCACTCATCATTTCCATCATTTTGATTTTCCCCCTGTTTTCATCCTCTCAGCCGACGCCCAACTGGACTCCGCAAAAAGATGAGGTTTATCTTCAGGAAATCTCTACACAAATCCCGACCGACGATCCGGTTACTGATATCATCGCCAATCAAGAAGTGGCATTTGCACTCATGAAGGATGTGCTGTATCAAATAAAAGGTAAAAACCTCACCCCGGTCAGCAATGCTCCTGCCGGAATCCAAAAATTATTTCAGGAAGAAAATACCATCATGGCAGCCGCACGGGATGGTTTCTTTGAATACAAAAATGGACGTTGGAATAAGAAAGACAACCATGACATCGTCGCCACCTGCATCCATGCCAGACAACTACACGCCGCCACTTCCGATGAAATCTACAAATGGGATCAGGAAAAATTCATAACCACCAAACCCACCGAAGGATATCTGAGCAATTCTATCACCAATCTGATGGAGGATGGAACTCAAGTTTACCTGAATCCCATCAAACTGGGGCCTGTCTCCAAAATCGCCTCCTACAGTGAAACCATCTATATGATTCGAAGGGGGAAGTTGGCTTTATTTGACGGAAAAAGCATCGATGAAGATTTCATCGACTGGGGGCACATCCCCGATGGAGAAGTGAATGACATCATCACGCTCGGCAACCGGCTTTACATCGGAACCAACCGCGGACTGGGCGAGCTGCGCGGAGCAGCGCTCACCATGATCAAAGGGGAAGATGGTTTGCCCGTAGAAGCAACCACCTGTCTCGCCAGAGGATTCGATCAGGATCTCTGGATCGGTACCGAACGCGGCGCTGTCCGAATGACCAAAGAAGGAAAATTCCATTATTTCGGACCCGGCATGTGGCTGCCCGATATGAAGGTCAACGCGATCGCCACCGGAGGACAAAAAGCATATATCGCTACCGAACAGGGAATCGGAATCATCGAATACGAACCCTTTACCCTGGCGAAAAAAGCGGACTGGTTTGCGAAACATATCGAAGAAGCCGGATTTCTGCGAATGGGTTTTGCACAGTATCTCTACATAAAAGATGGGAAGTGGATCCGCGAAATCACCGACAACGATGGGAGCCATACCGCCTCTTATCTGGCTTACCTCTGCTATCAGTATGCGGTGACCAAAGATCAAAAAGTAAAAGAAAAAGCCATCGAAGCCTTCAAGGCGATGATCTGGCTCAACACCATCACCGAACATGAAGGATTTATCGCCCGTTCGATTCTTTCACCGACCGCAGATGAAGACAATCCAGCCGAAATCGGCTCGGGTGGACTTCCCGCCAAATGGTACAAATCATCGGACGGTAAGTGGTACTGGAAGGGTGACACTTCCAGCGATGAAGTCATCTCCCATTTTTATGCTATTTCCATATTTTATGATCTGGTCGCAGAAGGAAAAGAAAAAGAAGTGGCCCGGGATCATCTGACCAAAATGGCGACCTACATCCTGGATTGTGATTGGACGATGCACGATCTGGATGGAAAACCCACACGATGGGCGCGATGGAATCCGGAATATCTACTGCGACCATACGGATACATGGACCGCGGCGTCAATGGTCTGGAAGCGTTGGCATTTATGAAAGCAGCCTATGAGGTAAGCGGTGATCAGAAATATGCGGATGGATACGAACAGTTGCTCGAGTGGGGATATCACCACAACACCATCCGTCAAAAAAACACCTTCCCACCAACGGATATCGCAGCTTGGGATGATGATCTTGCATTTCAGTCCTATTATACTCTTCTGAAGTATGAAAAAGATCCTTATTTGCGATCCACATACCTGCGAAGTCTGGAACGAACCTGGGCGATCAAGCGCGGTGACCGGCACCCCTGGTACAATTTTGCGTATGGTGCGTTGACCGATCAGGATGGAGATTTTGGAGCCACGACCGATTTTATGCGGGAATGGACACTCGACACACGAGAGCATAGCTTTTACAATTCTCACCGGAATGATCTTTTCATGGATCCCGGATATCAGTCTTTTGACGGAACAGTCAAGGTGTTTTCTCCACGTGAAATATTTATCGGTCTGGATGGACGTCATCCCCTACGGATGGATTACAACGCCCGCGGCCGACGCGCCGAACCTCCGGTAGAATTCCTGCGCGACTATTGGATGGGACGATACTACGGATTTATCGAAGCACCCGACACCCAAGATCCTGCTTTGCTCAAGGCACAAAAAAACTATGCGGATTTTCCGGGAGCGGAGCCGTTCAACGGACCACAAAGGCCAGAAGTATATTAGTAATAGCAGGGCGGCGGTAAATTTCAGGCAAGAGGCCGTAGGCAATAAGCGGAAAGCTTCAGGCAGGAAGCGGAGCGAAGAGTTTACGTCCTCATTCGAATAATTTGGCGACGGATTCCACCACAGGCGGACACCGTGGTGAGCCTGTTCTGATATCAGCCGCAGGATTTCCGCCTAATCTGACGGACGGACACAGTACCGATCCCAACAAGATGGTGTACGGTACACTTCAGGTAAAAATCAGGTTACAATCTTCTTAAGATCCCATCTCATTCCCGTGATTAAGAATAAAACATTGTACATTAAATTTTCGCATGTCAGGATATAACACATTCATTATCATGCACCCCGGAAACAGATATTTTATCTCACGAAAACAATCTCCGCATCAACATGCACAAAGAAAAATCAGAAAAACAAGAGCAGGAACAGAAAAAAGGAGGGGAGAAACTACACAGCCAAAGGCACGTATACGATTCAGGAATTATCGGCAATTGTTCTTATATCGCGCATATAGACCGGTATGGCGATATTATCTGGATGTGCTGGCCCCGCTTTGACAGCAGCTTCTTATTCGGAAGTCTTCTTGATTCATCCAAAGGAGGGCAGTTCAGCATCCGATCACATAATATTCAGAAAACAGAGCAATTTTATATCCAAAACACCAACGTACTCTGCACCGAAATCACCAACAGCGAGGGAACTTTTCGCATCACCGACTTTGCACCGCGGTTCAAACTTCATGAACGCAACTTCAAACCTCTTATGCTCATCCGAAAGATCGAAGCCATCCATGGGAATCCACGAATTCAGGTTTGTTGTCATCTGGTAAAACGATATGGAGACGTCAAGCTAAAAGCATATCCTTCCAGCAATCATATCGACTTTATGGGAACCGATGTTCCGATCCGCCTCTCCACCAATTGCTCCATCAACTATATACTGGATCATGAATATTTTGTTCTGAACGAACCCAAATATCTGATCATGACCTACGGGAATCCACTTGAGACGCCCCTGACAAGTACGGCGGAGGATTTTTTAAAAAAAACCATCGAATATTGGCAGACATGGGTTAAAAACACCAGTATCGAAAACGTTTATCAGGCAGAAATTCTGCGGAGCGCTCTGGTCTTGAAAATTCATCAATACGAGGACACCGGCGCGATCATTGCGGCCAGCACCACCAGTCTGCCCGAATATCCGGGAAGCGGACGAACCTGGGATTACCGATACTGCTGGTTGCGGGATGCTTTTTACATCCTCCAGGCATTCAACAATATCGGCCACTTCGAGGAGATGGAGCACTACTTCCAGTTTATAGCCAATGTCTCCGTCAATGCAGAAAATGATCGCTTCCAGCCTTTGTACGGGATCACGGGAAAAACTCAACTGACGGAAAAAATTTTGGATCTGGAAGGATATCAGGGCAATCAACCGGTCCGACTGGGGAATCAAGCGAGCGAACACATCCAAAATGATGTATATGGTCAAATTCTCTTGTCTCTGCTCCCCCTGTATATCGATGAAAGATTTGCAGTGGAAAACCGGCCTGACTCCGAAGAATGGATCTCTCGTCTGCTCGATCGGATCGAAAGGGTCATCGATGAGCCAGACGCCGGGATATGGGAATTCCGAAACATGGCTTTTTCACATTGCTACACCGCCTTATTCCACTGGACAGGCTGTCATGCGGCGATCAAAATTGCGAAACGGATCGAAAATCAAGAGCTGGTCACCAAGGCACAAAAACTGATCCAGAGAGCAGAAGAAATCATCGAAGCTTGCTACAATCCCGAAACGAAAATGTACGAACATGCGATCGACTCCCCTTTCGCTGATGCCAGTACTCTTCAGCTCATCATGATGCGTTATCTTGATCCCGACTCACAGCGGGCCCGCGATCATCTCGCTGCGATCGAATCACGACTCGCTGGTCCCAACGGACTGTTTTTCAGATACAAGCACACCGATGACTTTGGCAAACCTCAATCTACATTTCTCATCACGGCGTTCTGGTATGTGGAAGCACTGGCTTGCGTGGGAAGACTGGATGAAGCCCGTGAAAATTTTGAGCACCTGTTGCAGTTCAGCAATCATCTGGGGTTGTTCAGTGAAGACGTCAGCCCCGAAGATGGCAGTCAGTGGGGAAATTTTCCGCAGGCATACAGCCATGTCGGCCTGATGAATGCTGCAGCCCGAATCGCCCGCAAACTGGATAAGCCCAGTTTTTTGTATGCGGACAATGGTCGTCCGGATCCTGTGGTGACCCGCCCTGAAGCATCATCCGAACATTAGCCTTCTAATATTCTTTATTGCGTACCTCATTGAATTTCACAGCGTCGCCTACAGTTTTTTGAAAAATTTTAACACCTCAAAAACGGGCATTGTTTGGTTTTGTTTCCAGGGTCTCATGAATAATCCGGATTCAGATCATTTGATCTTACTGGCGATATCTTTGAGAGTAATCATACCAAGAGGTCGTTCATCCCCTTTTCCCGATTCTGTGATAAAGATGGCATCCAGGTTTACTTTTTTCTTTTTCAGGTGCGACACAAAAAGATCGTAAGCGTCATATATTGAAGCATCTTTCGGGATAAACTTGTAGTTGTGCGGATGTTCTATTTCCCTAAGGAAAGCGCTCACCCGGACGCCATCAGCCGACACCGATCCATTTTCCTGGAGCTGTTTGCTGAGCCAGTGCGAGATCGTATTGGTAGAAATCACTTCGATGATCCGGCCCTCATCATCAAAAACCGGGAATTGTGAGATCAGTCGTTTTTTGATTTCGATCAAAATATCATTGATATAATCATTTTTATGAGCTCCGATTACCTTCATCTTGAAGTGAGGAAACACCTTTTCTGGTTCCGTAAGAAGGTCGTGGATTTCTTTGATTTTGGCCACGATTTCCCTGCGCGGTTCGGCGATCGGTTTTCCGTCAAAATATGGATTGTGAACGATCGCATTTCTCAATTCACCAAAGGCGATCAGTTCTTCTTTATATCTCTGGACCGACTTGTTTTTTGATTTATTGACTTTCTGGGTATAGGATTCGTAGTAGATATAATTACCATCCTTTTTGAGGAAAGCGTCGATTTCATTGTAGTAATTGAGGAACTCTTCCGACTTGCTCATAAGTTCATTTTTGGTCGGGGTAAATATATGGAAA
>Ga0209487_1000069_pt1 | contig 96302 bp, 97 predicted proteins | sample Poulit2012_FD_187524 | JGI IMG/M metagenome (GOLD analysis project Ga0209487, IMG submission 187524) | Agricultural soil microbial communities from Georgia to study Nitrogen management - Poultry litter 2012 (SPAdes) (version 2) | ecosystem: Environmental > Terrestrial > Soil > Agricultural land...
AGTTCAACAGCTTTGTTTGGGGATATACTAGCGTTGCTCGGGGCGATCGCCATGACAGCTTACTTTTTATCTGGGCAAAAGGCGCGAAAACGCACGTCTTTAGTTACTTATACATTTATCGTTTATGGCATGAGTTCATTAACACTTATTTTGTACAATATTATTTTACAAAATAATTTTTTTGGCTATCCAAAAGATCATTGGATGATATTTCTCGCTTTAGCGATTATACCGACATTTTTAGGGCACACATTATTTAATTGGGCATTGCGCTGGTTAAGTACAGCGACGATTTCAATGGGAACTGTTTTTGAACCTGTTGGCGCTTCTTTACTTGCCTATATAATCCTCGGTGAACGTATCACATGGTCGCAATGGTTAGGTGGAACAATTGTCATTTTTGGGTTATTTTTATTTATACTTAGTACGACACGAGAGCGAAAGGTGACTATTTCACAGACGGAAGATTAAGTATACAGCAAACATTTTAATCGATTAAAAAATCGTGAACGATCGTATTTAAAACATCTTTATCTTTCCCTAAACAAATAAGGTGGTTTGATTGATCAAACAAAACAATTTCTTTTTGTGCCGACTTTATCTCTTCATCTAAATAATAAGTAGTCTTCGCTGGTACAATGCTATCTTGTCTTCCGTGTGCGATTAAAACAGGTGAATCAATCTCTTTTAAATACGGTCTTGTGTAGCGAACAAGTTTTAAAAACTCTATATTAGCCTTTAAAGGAACATCGCTAACTTTTTCATTTAAATTGACATAAAATTCATTATCATTCAGTTTACCTTTCAATGCATCTAGAAGCACCTTACAAATATCAATAGTCAATTGTTTAAGGGAAATGTATTTACGAGCAGCTGCAAGCAGTACCAACTTATCAAGCTTATATTTCGCAGTTAGATAAGCAGCAATCATTCCTCCCATCGAAAAACCTATGGCATATACCGTATCATGCTTCTTCATCAACTGCCCTAGTTGATGCTCTGCCTCCTGTAGCCAGTTTTCATAAGTTTTATCTTTTAATTGTAGCTGTCTTCCATGTCCAGGTAATATGGGCACGCGAATATCCCAATCTGTCGATTCCTTTAAATAATCGACTAAAGGTTGTACTTCATCAGGACTACCTGTATATCCATGAATGACTAAACATCCAACCATTGAATAATCTCCTTTAATAGTTATTCTTTATTTTTGTAACGATAGCCATCTTTCATAAATGAATTAATGGCTTTAACGACAGGTGAAATGCGCTGAAATGTTCGTGTAAGTTGATCGGCCGTAGATAACATTTTATAAATATCGATATTTCCTTGTGAATCTTGAAATAATGCAAGCAATGGGTTTGACGATTGATGCGTTTGCTCTGCTTGATTTGTTGGCCACTTTAGCGGTTGCGCTGGCTTAGCGAAACGTTCATACGGTGTCATAGGTTGATCCTGTGAAACAAATGATGCCTCACTCGCACCGTTATCATACATTCTCGGGTTATAAAATCTTCTATACATATTCACATACCTCTTTTCTCTTTTTTAAAAAGTATATGATGAGCGCCTAATGTATGTGATTTATCCATTTATATGTATTCAAATAATTATTTACGCATAATGTTCAATTTTTCCAAGAATGTAAGCACCTAATAAGCCGCTTGCAAATGTTCCTACATTTAATATTAAAGCAGCAGGATCTGTTGGCCATCCAGGAAAAATAACGACGATTGATCCGATCACAGCACCGATAATAAGGGCAAAAGTTGCGGTTTGATAACGCCTTAAAAAGAAATGTATAATTTTGCTCATCATTACAATGCCAGTTACAATCCCAATACCGACGACGCCAATCGTTATGACATCGATTGTGCTTATCGCATCTATAATCGTCGGATAAACACCGATGACTAAAAATACGACTGATCCGCTAATACCTGGTAAAATCATCGCCGCACTTGCTAAAATGCCGGCAAAAAATAAAAGAATGTATGTTTTAACTGTCTTATTCGTTATAACTGTTCCTTGATCTGCGCCCATCCCAAAGATCATCAAACTAACAAGTAATGCACCGAACATTAACAGGATGATATGCTTTATAGTAAATGTACGCTTCGCTTGAACTGTTATCAATAAGTTCGGAATAATACCGATCACTAATCCTAAAAAGAAAAAATAAGTCGGTTGCGGATAGTTAGCAAGCAACCATTTCATTAACCGTGCGAGTGTAAAAATAGCTGTCGCTACACCAATTGCTAAAGGAATTAAAAAAGATAAATATTGCTTCCAATGTTTACTAAATAAACCGTTAATAGCTGCAATGAGGCGATCATAAATACCTAATAAAACAGCTATTGTTCCACCGCTTACACCAGGTATGACGTCACTTGCCCCCATTATTAATCCGCGGTAAATATTTCTCCACTCCATATGTTGTTAACCCCTTCTTTGCATCAATTCACAATTTCAATAGACGTAACATTATCATATCAAAATGCTAATGTATTATAAAATCACATTTAAGTGCCAAAATAAAGGGAATCGTTTAAGAAAATAGACTTTTTCGAGTATCCTTATGAATCAATTATATGTTTTACGAAAAGCAATTTATTTTAATAATTATCTTACGTATAGATGGCCAATGGAATTATTTCATAAAAAAATTGTTATTCATACGCCTTACTTTATGAAATTTATACTTAAATATTTATAAGAGACGATCAATATTGATCATCTCTTATAATGACATATATTTAAAAACAATCAGTTACTGCACCTTTTGAAGCACATGAGACATTTTGAGCGTATTTACCTAATATTCCCCGTGACATAAGTGAAGGTGCTTTCCAATGCCCTAGCCGTTTTCTAAACTCATCTTCTGTCACTTGAACAAAAATCTCGCGCTTATTAACATCAATCGTAATGATATCTCCCTCTTCAAGTAGAGCGATTGGACCACCAACTTGTGCTTCCGGGGTTATGTGACCGATGACGAGTCCATGTGTACCACCAGAGAAACGTCCGTCCGTTAATAAAGCAACCTTTTCTCCAAGTCCTTTTCCGACTAAAATACTTGAAATCGACAGCATCTCAGGCATACCTGGTGCACCTTTAGGACCGACGTAGCGAATAACAAGGACGTCTCCTTCATTGATCTCATCATTCATCACAGCTTCAGTTGCTTCTCGCTCTGTATCAAACACGCGAGCAGGTCCTTCATGGTAATTCACTTTAACACCAGATAATTTCGCAACAGCTCCAGTAGGAGATAAATTTCCCTTAAGAACGATAATCGGCCCATCTTTTCGCATCGGCTCATCAAACGGTGTAATGACACTTTGACCATCTTTTAATGCGGAGGCATCAGCTAAATTTTCAGCTAACGTTTTCCCTGTAACGGTTAAACAATCCCCGTAGAGATAACCGTGCTTGAGTAATAATTTCATAACAGCTTCAACACCACCGACGTTATACAAGTCTTCCATAACATATTGACCGCTTGGTTTCAAATCAGCAATGTGAGGCACTCGTTTTTGTAGACGATTAAAATCATCTATCGTTAAGTCGACATCAATAGCATGAGCCATCGCTAATAAATGAAGAACTGCATTCGTCGAACCTCCTAGCGCCATGACGACAGTAATCGCATTTTCAAACGCCTCTTTCGTCATAATATCTCTTGGATAAATACCCTTTTTTAGCAATTGGTAAACTGCTTGACCTGCCTTTTCACATTCTGTGAGCTTTGCTTGCGAGGTTGCTGGTTTAGCAGCATTACCAGGTAAACTCATCCCAAGCGCTTCAATTGCTGAGGCCATCGTATTCGCTGTATACATGCCGCCACATGATCCAGCACCTGGACATGCATGACATTCGATCCGTTGCAGTTGTTCATGATCAATGTCTCCTTTATTATGCTTGCCGACACCTTCAAAGACGGATACTAAATCAATATTTTCACCATCTAAATTTCCTGGTCTAATGGTCCCACCATAAACAAAAATGGCTGGAACTTCAGAACGAGCAATAGCAATCATACATCCCGGCATATTTTTGTCACAACCACCGATCGCAACAAAACCATCAAGACTTTCTCCACCAACAACCGTTTCAATCGAATCGGCAATAAGATCACGGCTAGGTAGTGAATAACGCATACCGCTCGTCCCCATAGAAATGCCGTCTGAGACAGTCACTGTATTAAAAATCATCGGCGCACCACCAGCATCACGAGCACCTTGTTTAACCCGTTTCGCTAAATCGCTTAAATGTATATTGCAAGGCGTTACTTCACTCCACGTGCTTGCAATGCCGATCATCGGTTTTTTAAAATCTTCATCCGTAAACCCAACAGCGCGAAGCATCGCACGATTTGGCGCTTTCGTTGTCCCAGCAAAAATATTACTTCGAATGCGTAAATCTTTAGTCATCGTTTGTGTCACCTTTCTTTTTATATATTTACATTATATTTTAATATTCGGACAATTAAGTTTGTCAATTTCTGTTTAAAAATGTATAAGAGATTTTCAAACTTATCTCTATATAGATTGGCTTAACTCATCATCTTCAATAACACTATCGTTCTTTTTTCCCCACCATGTCGCTAAAATCGGTCCAGAAATATTGTGCCAAACGCTGAAAATCGCACTTGGAACAGCAGCAACCGGCGCAAAATGTGCCAAAGCTAATGTTGAACCGAGACCTGAGTTTTGCATACCGACTTCAATTGAAATGGCCTTTTGATCCGTCAAATCAAACTTTAACCCTTTCGCAACGAAATAACCAATTAAAAGCCCGAGTACATTGTGTAACATAACAACAGAAAAGATTAATAAACCTGTCGTGATGATTGAATCTTTATTGACTGATACAACGGCTGCGGCTACTGCGACAATCCCTACAACAGATACAAGGGGAAGAATATTGATGCTTTTTTCAACTTGAGTTGTAAATAACACGCGCATAATAATACCTAAAATAATTGGTACGAGAACAATTTGCACAATTGACATAAACATTTCACCTGCAGACACCGGAAGCCATTTACTGGCAAACAACAATGTTAAAGCAGGTGTTACAATCGGTGCCAACACGGTAGAAACAGCCGTAATCGTCACTGACAGAGCCGTATTTCCTCTTGCTAAAAACGTCATAACATTCGATGCTGTGCCACCTGGACAACAACCGACTAAAATAACACCGACAGCAACTTCCGCTGGCAATTGAAACAACATCGCAAGGGCAAAAGCTAACAGTGGCATAATTGTGTACTGGGCAATGACACCTATTAAGACAGTTCGAGGGGCTTTAACAACCCGCTTAAAATCGTCTAAAGATAATGATAGACCCATACCGAACATAATAATCCCAAGCAGTAAAGAAACATACGGCGATATCCAAGCAAATCCGCTTGGACGTAAAAAAGCTAGAACTGAAAATAAAATAACCCAAATAGCAAATGTATTACCTGCAAACGTACTAATACTCTCTAATTTTTTCATACAATTCCCCCCTTTTAATATATGTACAGTTGTTTAATATTTTTAACTATTTTATATTCTTTTTTAAATATGTCAACGTTTATTTTAAAATTAAAAATTATTTCTTTAATAACTAATACAATTAAAATGCCTCTCTTCTTTCTAAACCTTAGAGAGAAGAGAGGCTCATATGTTTATCCATATGAAATTGCTTAGGTGCAACTTTTATTTCACGATTGTTCTTGACGCTTCTTACGGCGGGCTAATTTTTCACGTTCACTATGATTTAATATTTTTTTCCGCAAACGAATAGATGAAGGCGTTACTTCACAATATTCATCATCACTAATGTATTCTAAAGCTTCTTCAAGCGTCATATGTTTCGTTTCCTTGATTGTTGTCGTCTGTTCTTTATGAGCTGATCGTATGTTTGTGACATGTCTTTCCCTTGTAATGTTAACAGTTAAATCATCTTCGCGGTTATGTTCGCCAACGATCATACCTGCATAAACTTCTGTTCCTGCATCAACGAAAAGTATGCCTCGATCTTCAAGTTGCATCATGCTATATGTTGAAACTTTTCCAGCTTCCATAGCGACGAGGACACCTTCACGCCTGCCTCCAATATCTCCTTCAACCATTGGCTCATAGCCGTCGAAAGTATGATTTAAAATACCGTAACCACGTGTTTGTGATAAAAATTCTGTCATATAGCCAACAAGGCCCCGAGACGGCACACGGAAAATTAACCGTACTTGTCCATTATCTTGATTGATCATATCAAGCATTTCACCTTTACGAGCCCCTAAGGATTCCATTACAGCGCCCGTATATGCTTCCGGTACATCGATTTGCACACGTTCAACAGGCTCATGCTTAATACCATTAATGTCTTTCGTAATAACTTGTGGTTTTGAAAGTTGAAATTCATATCCCTCTCGACGCATATTTTCAATAAGTACTGATAGATGGAGCTCTCCTCGCCCCGAAACAAGCCACGCATCACGAGAATCTGTCGCATCTACTCTTAAGCTGACATCTGTTTCAAGCTCTCTCATTAAACGTTCTTTAATATGACGAGATGTTAAATACTTCCCTTCCTTCCCTGCAAACGGGCTATTGTTTACTAAAAACGTCATTTGAAGTGTCGGTTCGTCAACTCTAAGCATTGGGAGTGCTTCGGGATGTTCAGCCGGACAAATTGTCTCTCCAATATTGATATCTTCAATACCTGTAACAGCGACAATATCACCAGCCTTAGCTTTTTTAATTTCTTCTCGCTCTAAACCGAAAAAGCCAAACAATTTCGTAATGCGAAAAGGCTTCTTCGTTCCATCTTTCTTCATAACGACGACTTGTTGACCAACTTCCATTTCTCCGCGAAAAATACGCCCGATACCGATGCGTCCTAAATAATCGTTATAATCAAGCAATGTCACTTGAAATTGTAGAGGATCCATCACGTTGTTAACGGGTGCCGGAATGTGGTGGATAATCGTGTTAAACAGTGGATCCATCGTTTCTTTTTGCGTTTGGGGTGTTTGACCTGATGTACCATTGATTGCTGAAGTATAAATGACTGGAAAATCAATTTGTTCATCATCTGCTCCAAGTTCAATAAACAACTCTAAAACTTCATCAATAACAGCATGCGGACGAGCATTAGGTCGATCAATTTTATTTAAAACGACAATCGGTGTTAATTTTTGTTCAAGTGCTTTTTGTAAAACGAACCTCGTTTGTGGCATTGTTCCTTCATACGCATCAACAACTAATAAAACACCATCGACCATTTTCATAATCCGTTCAACCTCACCACCGAAATCAGCATGGCCTGGTGTATCTAAAATATTAATCGTAGTATCTTTATAAGTAACAGCTGTATTTTTTGCTAAAATCGTTATCCCACGTTCTCTTTCAATATCATCCGTATCCATCGCACGCTCATCAACTTGTTCATGTGCTCTAAATGTTCCTGAATACCTTAACAATTGATCGACGAGTGTCGTTTTCCCGTGATCAACATGAGCTATAATCGCAATATTACGTACATCTTCTCTTACTTGCATGAAACATACGCTCCTCTTAGATTAAAAAATCAATCAAACGACCCTTATTATATCACATTTACCTATTTACTTTTTGTAACATATATGATAACTGAATCTGGATCAAATAATAATATGTCACAGCTTTTTATAATCATGAAATCTTAAAATGAGGTAGGCAAGCATAAATAAAGCCTCCCTTTTACTCATATTGAACAAGGGAGGCGAGCAAATAACATTAAGGTTTACCGGCGTATAGGTTAATCATGATCATCATTATTTGGCATAAATTCTTCTTTATCACCAGCTATATCAGAATGTTTTAAGTCTTCACTTTCTTCAACGAAACCAATGTTTTCATGACTATTCGGATACATATCATCATAACTGTCGCGGTCTCCATAAAAATCAGACGCTGTTTCAGACGTTCCATAACGACTAACATCTTGCCATGCATCTTCTGCATCATAACCTGTTTGTTCTTCATCTGTTTTTTCTTGAGGATTGATATTCGGGCTAAATACACTTTCTTCAATCGGTCGACGATTTATATCAAAAAACTTATCTTCATCCGCTGCATGCTCTATGCATCGGTCAGCTGTCGGATAAACTTGTAGACGTTCGTAAGGAATGTCATCGCCACAAACGACACAAAAACCGTATGTTCCTTCTTCAATGGCATGTAGCGAAGCGTTTATATCTTCGAGTTCTTTTTCCGAATGTTCATGAAGGGCTAAATCTTTCCCTCTTTCAAATAAAGCTGATCCCATATCTGCTGGATGGTTATCATAACTCGATAATTCTGTAGCTGCTTCTGTCGCGAGTATATTTGTTCCGTAATGATCTCTCATATGCTGGATCAACTCTGTTTGCCGTTTGAGCAAAGCTTCTTTACATGCCTTCAGTTGCTCGTTTGTCAACATATATATTTCCTCCATTAAAATAGCGAAGTAATGATTGATGCTATGTATACTATGTGTCATGATTGAAAAGTTGATTCTGTCAATAAGTGGGATGCAACAAGGATTTTTCACCATTTTATCGAATACTAATGTTACATAAACAAATGAAAAGGGAGTTGAGATGGTGAATACCAAACAAGCAACAATCGGATTTATAGGAACAGGCGTGATGGGAGAGCAAATGGCGCAAAATTTACTTTCTGCCGCATATAATGTCCATATTTTCACACGAACGAAAGAGAAAGCTCAAGCACTGCTAAAAAACGGCGCTATTTGGGAAAATTCTGTCGCAGACCTAACTCGCGCTTCCAATATTATTATTACAATGGTCGGTTACCCAGACGATGTTGAACAAGTTTATTTCGGTCGTGAAGGTATCATTGAAAACGCTCATAAGGGAACATATTTAATCGATATGACGACATCAAAACCTTCTTTAGCTCAAACAATTTTTACGAAAGCGAAAACGAAAAATTTATACGCATTAGATGCTCCTGTCTCAGGTGGGGATGTTGGGGCTAAACATGGCACTTTAGCCATTATGGTAGGTGGTGAAGAAGATGTTTTTAAAGATATGATGCCTATCTTTAACATTTTAGGAGAAAATATCGTTTGGCACGGGCAAGCAGGTGCAGGGCAACATGCAAAACTTGCGAATCAAATAACGATTGCTTCAAATATGATTGGTGTTTGTGAGGCGATCATTTATGCTAAAAAAGCAAGTCTTGACCCAAGTCGACTGCTCGATAGCATTACGACAGGTGCTGCCGGCAGTTGGTCATTGTCAAATTTAGCACCACGTATGATTAACAGTGATTTTTCTCCAGGATTTTTTGTAAAACACTTTATAAAAGATATGACAATTGCACTTGAAGCAGCTAAAGATATGGGTTTAGAAACCCCTGGCCTTAAACTTTCATTAAGTTTGTATGAAGAACTTGCAAGTATGGGTGAATGTGATAGTGGCACACAAGCATTAATCAAATATTTTGAACAAAAAGCAATGAAACATACACTAAAAACTTAAAATGGGCTATTTCGTTCGTTGATCGCCTCTTGAATGACAAATGCTAAATCATCATTTCCGAATAATTGTAACATTTGTAAAACCATCTCTGTTGAAATCATCTGAGATTCTCTTTTATCAACTGTTTGTTCTAACATCTCGAGCAACAATTCATTCGTCGGTTGCTTAGGATATGCACGTTTGTAAAGTTCTACAGGATCAAAGCCTTCATTGATACACCATTGTGCATATATTAAAACCATTGCTTTTTCGTCATTTTGATATTGTTCAATCACTTTTTTATGCATATCTTCAAACAATATAACCATCCTTTTTGCCAATAATTATAACAAATCAAAAATAAAATAACATGAGACTTATATAAATGTAAATGAGGCAACTTACACTTTCAATATTAAAAAAAGGCTCATCTCTTTTATGAGATGAGCCTCTCCTTTTGATTTATAAAGCTACAACATTTGCTGCTTGTGGACCACGATCGCCTTCAACGATTTCAAATTTAACGTGTTGACCGTCTTCTAATGTTTTAAAACCTTCAGCTTGGATGGCCGAGAAATGAACGAAGACGTCACTGCCATTGTCACGCTCGATAAAGCCGTAGCCTTTTTCTGCGTTAAACCATTTAACGGTTCCTGTCATTGATTGACCTCCTTATCTAAAAAGTCCCGCAAAAACAATTGAAACAGAAATACTTTTACACCTTCTTTAGATAAAGAGATCGTAAAGTATTACTTCAATTTTCTTTTGCTTTATTAACAGTACTACGATTGTTTAAAAAAAGCAAGCATATTCGTAATAGTTTTTCACAACAACATTTATTCATAAATACGTTATGTTATAATTTAAAGTGTTTAAATAAGATTTGACATGTAAATATGTGGAGGATTTTATGAATAAATGGTTTTACTTCAATATACTAATACTTGCGTTTGCAATAACGAAAATTTTTAGTAAAAACGTAAAGTGGCATCTTTTACTTGGACTTATCGGACTACTTTTTATTTTGTTTAATTGGACACGCCGTGCTGTTTTTTCAACGATCCGCGCGACATCTAATCGCAGGAGAAAAATTAAATATGCCAACATATCAAAAAAAGTCGTCCATATCCATAAATGGACCGGAACAACCGCTCTTATCATAGCGATCAGCCATAGTTTGTTAGTATTGCGTCACTTTAGGTTTTATATCAGCAATTTTAAAATACTAAGTGGACTTCTAGCAGGTATTATTCTCATATTTGTCGTCTTAGCCGGATGGATGAGGTATTACAGACCGACGGTTCGAAAACGCTACATCCATTTATTTCTCGGTATGCTTATGATCTTTTTAATCGCCATTCATATACTTTTGTAAAAGCAAACACTCATGGATAATTATTCAATAATTCACATGTATATGATAATAGTTTTAATCATCTTAAGTATGTGTTACATCTTTACATACTTACACTCACACGATGGTATAAATGGCTTGATTGTTGTTTAATGTCATGTGCTGCTTTAGATTTATAAACAACGACAAAGCAAGTCGCAGGACCTGAGGAAACGTTCATGTTGACAGATGATGAAAAAGAGATCTTTTCATCTGAAAAAATTTTTCTAAGTTCATAAAGAATCCCTTTCGATCCGACCGGTCGTAAAGCTATGACATCTTTATTTTGCGCCATCGACTGAAATAATGGTAAAGGGGCGATCATATTCGCTTGCTCAATCACGTCTTGACCGACAAGTGGCTGTCCGATAACGGCGATTTCAACATCATCACATAAATCAATGTCTAAGGTGTTTTGTTTAGGACGACGTCCAATAATAACCATCCCAATAGCTGATTGCATCAGTGTAAAATTCGTCTCTGTACTTCCTGTAATTTCAAGATTTATATGAAGCTCTTGCATCGCACGTTTAATACCTGAAACAAATGAATCCCACGCCTCGTCACCGGAAAAATTGTGAATGACGACTGCCAAAGGAGTTGCGCCTGCTGCAACACATTCCATATATGCAACACGAAAATTGTAATAAGCTGTAATTGTATATGGTACATTAATGTCGTCATACATCTTTTCTCCAATAGATCCACTATTATCTGATGCAACAATCAGTTCTTCAGCAGAATTTAAGGAGATCACTGCTACATCATGAATCATCATCACCATTATTTTCCTTCTCCTCTTTAGTATGAAAAACTTTCGCACTTCTTTCGTATTCAACATCGCGTATATTTAAACGAAAATTAATCACACGTGCCACAATAAAAAAGTAGTCAGATAAACGATTTAAATAGTGTAATATAACCGGTGGGATCGTTTCATCTTTTTTCTTTAGTGTTACGATCAGACGTTCAGCTCGACGGGCTACAGTCCGTGCAACATGAATGATCGCTGCTGGTTTAGACCCACCTGGTAAAATAAAACGTTCTAATGCCGGTGCTTCTTCAGTTAATTCATCTATTTTTTGCTCTAAGTAAGTAACATGTTCTTCGCTAAGCTTATGCTTTCGACGTTTAGAAACACTCGCTAAATCGCCACCACAATCAAATAATTCATGTTGAATCTTTTCTAAGTCTTGCAAAACATCAGAAAACAAACTTTTATCAAGCTCTGTCATCGCTAAACCGAGGAAACCGTTAAGTTCATCAACAGTCCCATAAGCCTCAACGCGAATATCATCTTTATCAACTCTTCCACCAATTAAAGCCGTTTACCCTTTATCACCTGTTTTTGTGTAAATTTTCATACCTTTTCCCTCCATTATTTCATACGTCTAGAAATACCATACCACACAATATCAAAGCGTTTACATCGAGCGACCAAGTCTTGGAAGAACCATCCAGTTACATCGCGCCATAAACGATCATTTGCATCAATCGGTACAATCCCTTTAGAAATGTCTGTACCAATAATGACTAATTGTCTGTCATCTCGCTCTTTTGTCCACATATCCCATTGGTTAATGACTTCTTTGCCAACTTGACGGTTGAATGTTTTACCAGTAACAATCGCCTGTCGAATCCATTCTTCAACACCTTCCAAAACGATTAATTGCGACTTTCCATGAAGTTTATTAGGACATGGGTCTTGACGGTAAGCAGATATCCAAGATGTGTTTTCATCTAATTCGTAAAAACGCTTCACCCACGAAGATTTTCCGTGATAAGCACCTCCTGTAACGACATGCATCAATATACCTCCTAAACGATATATTTATTTTATCACGTCGATCGTTTACATGTTAAATGGACTTGACACTTTCTGCTTGCTTATGTTGCAAAAATTGACCTCTTGTCCATATTAGACGGTATCCACCTGCAAAAGGTATAGACCATGTAAAAAATGACTGTCGATTAGAAGCAAATAGTGATAATAAATAACGAATAACCCCACCATGTGTTACAATCGCAATTGATGTCAATTGTAAAGTGATCATCTTTTGCCGAACGAATTGCCAACCTTTCTGGATACGATTAGAAAATTCAACAAATGTCTCGCCTTTAGGTGGACGCACAGTAAATGGCTGTGCCATCCACCGTTGATAATTGGAATCTTCTTTTAACTGTTCATATGTCTTTCCTTCAAAAGCACCAAAATGGATCTCTTTAAATGAATGCACCTTAATCATTTCATGTTCTGGAAATAACAATGCTGCCGTTTGCACACACCTTCGTAATGGACTTGAAAATACGATATCTACGTCATCTATAAGCGGTTTTAACCGTTTAATATCTCGTTTACCTTTAACACTTAAAGGTGAATCTGTCCAACCGATATAAGCTGAGCGTTCATTTTCTTTCGTCATCCCGTGCCGATATAATGATATAGCCAAACGGCCATCCATAAACAACTCTCCACTCCTTCAACAGATGCACCAGCGACATCACCAGTTATGCCGCCAAACCAATGGATAACTTTCTTTCGAACATAAATAAAGATAAGACTTGTGATGACTCCAATCACCATAATGAAAAGAAATAGATGTCGCTTCCACACCCAAACGACTAGAAAACTCAATATTATATAAAAAAAGTAAATGAATAATGTACCTCTTTTCGTAGCACGTTGAAAAAAATATCCCATGCCACGGTCTTTCGCTAAAGGTGTTAAACAAAGGATCCAGCCCATAAATATTTTCCCAAAAAAAGGAACCATTACGATTAAAACATAAGTCATTGTTTGCAGACGTAAAATAATCTCATAAAAAAACAACATTTTCGCTATAAGTAAAATGATCACACTAAGAACACCGAAGGCTCCGATGCGCGGATCAGACATAATATCGAGGCGCTCTTTCGGCTGACGAAAGGAAAAATAAGCGTCGCTTGTATCCATCCATCCATCTAAATGAATGCCGCCTGTCAATATAATCATAAACAGCCAAAGGAAAAAAGCGACTGCTAAAGGGGAAAGGTTCGTTACCATAAGCAACATGTAACATAATGTAGCATACATCAATCCTTGCAAAATCCCTAACAACGGAAAAGTTTGAATCGCCCGTTCAATATATTCATTCGTCAGCGGTATTTCTTTCTTAACAGGAATCGTGCTAAAAAATTGTAAGTTAAGAATAAAGCCGTTTATGTATGATTTCATTCGCTCGACCACCGTTTCATGATCTGTTTTACCTTATCCCAGTTCAAATGACTACGAACGATATCAGTTATTGTATCAATATCTTCCTCTTGGATAGATCCAGCTTCCTTAATCGTTGAATTATTAATGTAAGGAATGACACCAAAAACAGATATGTTCGTCCTTTCCTCAATGATACGCACACCATCTTGAAAAAATGTTGGATCACCGTGAAACTTATTAATCACTATGCCTTGTACCCGGTGTTTTTGGCCATCAGCAAGCAACGCCAATGTCCCTTCGATACTTGCAAACACACCACCTTTACTAATATCAGCAACTAATATAACTGGAACATCAGCAAATTCAGCAACAGCCATATTTGCCATATCTTTTGTTTTTAAATTGAGTTCAACTGGGCTTCCCATTCCTTCCAGAACAAGCGCATCATAACAACGCTGTAATGACTCGATCGCTTTCTGCATAACAGATTGCACATCTTCATGCCTAATATTATTGATCGGCTCACCCTTTAAAATATAAGTCTGTTTTGGATTTAACACGATTGGATTCATCCAAATAGATGGTGTAACGTTAGATGCTTGCGCTTGAAGTGCTTGTGATAAAGCGATTTTCTTTTGTTCGTGAATGATACATATATCTTTCGTCATATTCAGAAGTTTAAATGGTGCAACATTTATGCCTTCTTGGGCGAGCAACCGACAAAAAGCAATTGTTATTAAACTTTTGCCTACATTTGATGCTGTTCCTTGAATCATAACCCCCTTCATGTTACCCGCCTCTTATTTAAAAATTGTTTCCAATAACGATTCCCTTTTATTAAAATCGGAATACCTGCTTCTACATGAATGGCACATTGGGCTTTTCTTACAATCTCTTGGTGAATTAATCCTATCAATTGACAATACTTATGAACAAACGAATCTTGCGGAACATGTTGATAAAGAATTTCGTTTGAAACGATGATTAATGTTTTGACATTTGCCGCGATCACATAGACGCCGTAAATGATCGATTGGAAAACTTGCTCACGGGACTTACGTGTTTGAAATAATTCATTAGCAAGTAAGGTCGTTAAACAATCCATAAGCACAATGTGTGATTGGTTAAACGTTGTAGCTAACTCATGAATATTGCAAGGATATTCCCACGTCGTCCACATGTCTCGCTCATGTGCGCGTTGTTTTTGGTGTTTTTTCACCCGCCTTGCCATTTCATCATCTGTAACTTGAGCAGTTGCAACGTAATGTAAAGACTCCTTTTTTCCTTGAAGATATGCAGAAAGTTCCTCAGCCAATGTACTTTTACCACTTCTTGCGCCACCTACAATAAACACTATGTTTGTCGCCACTCTTGTAATGCCTCCAACAACAAGTCATTTTCCTTTTCACGTTTAATCGCCAATCGAAGCCAATCTCCCTCTAAACGTGGGAAATTATATGTATGTCTAGGAACGATGTCTTTTTGCAACAACCATTTCATAAGTGCATCTTGTTTTGATAAAGTAGGATCCCTTAATAAGTAAAAGTTAACACGGCTATTTGATAACATAAAACCGATATTTGTTAGTTGTTCATATAAACGTTTATACTCTTTTGCTATAAACGCCTGTGTACGATGAACAATAGATGAATCTTGTAAACAAAGTTCACCAGCTTTTAATGCTAAAGCATTGACACTCCAATACGGTTTAAGTCGCCTAAGTTTTTCAATGACTGTCGGTTGGGCTAATACATAACCGAGACGGAGGCCAGCAATGGCATACATTTTCGTAAGCGACCGAAGAATGACTAAATGACTACTTTCTTCTAAATAGGAGGATAAAGTCGTCTTTTCGATAGCAAAATCGTAAAAAGCTTCATCAATGATAAATAAACAGTTATAGTATTCACAAGCCTCTAAAATTTTGAGCAGTTCTTCTTGTTCATAAACGATACCTGTAGGGTTATTCGGATGGCACAAAAATAAGGCATCTGTATTTTTTAATTGTTGAATAATTGCAGATGCATTTAATTCCCACGTCTCATCAAGAAAGATGAAAGCAACATCGCAATCATTCATTCGACACACCTTTTCATATTCGGAAAAAGTCGGTTGTACAATAAGTACCCGCTTACCTGATAGCAAGCGCGCCATACAAGAAATAAGTTCTGCCCCGCCATTGCCTAATAAAATAGACGATTCTTTAAGATTTTCCTGCTCAGCAATTAACGTTACTAGTTGATGGCCACAGGGATCTGGGTAATCTTCAACAAAATTGAACAAGTGTTGCCATGCATCCTTCAATATAGAAGGTGGCCCAAATGGATTGGTGTTTACACTAAAATCGATCACATGATGAGGCTTAAGAAGATTAAACGCTTCATAAACATAAGCTGGATTTGATCCATGTAAAGGTAATGACAATAAAAAAACCTCCAACTAAAAATATAAAAACTGCTCGCTTCATGATCGATATTGTTAATAAAATATGTTGCACGTTTAATACGGCGAAAGGCTCCCCAAGTTTTTGACTTTTCGATCGTTTGCCAGCGTAATAATTAACACCGCCTAATTGAACACCTAAAATAGCAGCAACACTTGCTTCCATCCAACCACTGTTAGGACTTGCATGTTTCTTGGCGTCACGGCGAACGATCGTCCATGCATCAACGTAAGGTGTATGAAGTGGTTTTTTCGCACACATAATCGCTAAGCCTGTTAAACGAGCAGGTATATAATTTACGATATCATCAATGATTGCTGAAGCACGACCAAAATCTATGTACATATCATTTTTATAGCCAACCATTGAATCACACGTATTTATCAATCGATAAACGAGCGCAAAAGGTGCTCCCCCAATGAGTGCCCAAAACATTGGTGCTGTTATGCCGTCGTTTATATTTTCAGCGACCGTCTCAACGGTTCCTCGCGTTATTTCCGCTTCATTTAAATCATTCGTATCACGGCCAACGATGTTATTTAATTGTTCTCTCGCTGTTTGTAAATTCCCTCGTTTAAGGGGATATAAAACTGCATGTGCTGCATCTTTGAGCCCTTTTTGCGCAATCGTCGGTGCAATAAGCAACGCCTCTAAAACAATGCCTACATACAATGGAAATATCTGATAAACGTATGCAACGAGTAAAAAACTAAGACAAAAGAGACATCCTGATAAAAAAATGACCATGATATAGCCTTTAATCACTTTATAATTGCCTTTATTTAAACGACGATCACAAAACGCAATCATCCGGCCAAACCATTTCACAGGGTGTGGCCAATGTGGTGGATCGCCAAACCATTGATCGATGAGCCACGCGATCACAATCGCTAAAAAGTTTTTAATTAACATGAACGTTTCCTTGCAAAATAACGTTTAAGGGCTTTTTTAGTACATTGGTAAACACCTTTACCGATCAGTCGCCCAAGCGGTGTTGCCGTTCCACCATAATCTTGCCGCTCACCTTGTTGGGTTGCAGCAATTAATATACTATCTGTCGATGTCCCTGTCGCTAATGATTGAGATGACTCATCTTTTACTTGTAAATGTTGAAGGACTTTTACTTTCGCCTCTGTTGCCGTCATAATCGACTGGATAAACGCTTCATCGCTTAAATGGCCATTAACAAATATCCACGTATTAATCGTTCCAATAATACTTGATTGTTCTTTTTTTCCTAACGATGCATCAATCGCATGACCGACACCAGCTGTAACGACGACAAAAATCGATAAATTACCTTCTTCTAAATAAAGATATGAAGCATCTTCAAGTTCAACAGCTGTCATCATGCCGACTGTATCGCGCGGTTGAAATCCATAGTCATTTAAATACGTTCGCATATCTTTTTTATGATCATAACAATCATAATGTTTATCGACACGGCGGTTAACGAAATTGCGATACCAACCGACACCAGATCCGATCACACCGGAGGACATCGTTTTAAGTGGCCACGGTGATTTTAATACGATATGGTGACGGGATATGTGAAGTAAGTGGGATTGAATGATATTTCTTTTATTTGGACGCTCATTTGGAACGAGTAACATTTGTGGTTTTGGCACTTTCGGGTGAGGATGGTTTTCGATGTGTGCACCATACACACGTTCAATTAAAGACTTTTCCAAAACGTCATCAGGATGACCACAAAATTTTCCCCTTCCTTGATGAAGGAGCAGTAAACGGTCACAGTAAAGACTTGCTAAATTAAGATCGTGGAAAATCGACACAACTGTTAACTTCTTCCCTTCTGTCCATGCTTTTAAGACATCTAGCAATTCCTTTTGGTAAGAAAGATCAAGATGATTCGTTGGCTCATCGAGTAGTAAAATTTCTGGATCTTGCGCTAATGCTTGTGCGAGAAAAACACGTTGACGTTCACCACCTGATAAATGATCGATCGGTTCATGTGCATAATGGTCAATACCAGTTTGCTCCATGACGCGCGCAATGATTTGATCATCTTCCGTAGAAAATGATTGAAAGATCCCCCGTTGATGCGCATATCGTCCGAGGGAAACTGTTTCTCTCACGGTATAACTAAATGTATGCATCGATTGTTGTGGCAAAACAGCGACTAATTGGGCAAATTGTTTTCGCGTATAATGCGAAACGGACTTTCCTTTCACCCAGATATCACCAGCCATCGTTGGTAAAACATTGCTAAGTAACTTGAGCAACGTCGTTTTACCACTTCCATTTGGACCTATAATGCCGAAAAACTCACCTTGCTCGACTTGAAAAGATATATCATGAAGCACCGCTTTTTTCGCATAACCACCATCCACATGAGCGACGTTAATCATATTATCCTCTTCTTTCTAAACGGTTTTTCATTAAAATAATCGCAAAAATGGGCGCACCAATGAATGCAGTAATGACTCCGATCGGAAGTTCGGCGGGGGCGATAATCGTTCGGGATAAAAGATCAGCAATAATTAAAAACGAGGCACCTGCAAGAACTGATAACGGCAACAAATGTGTATGATCTGGACCCCATAACAGCCGAACGAAATGTGGAATGACGAGACCGACAAACCCGATTGTTCCAGACACAGCTACCGCTGCTCCTGTTAAAACTGATCCGGCAATGAGTATAAATAGTTTTTTTCGCTCAACATGAACACCAAGGTGTTGTGCTTGTTCCTCACCAAAGGACATAGCGTTCAACTCACGAACGTGGAATAATAAAGCGGCTGTCCCAATGATAAAAAAAGGAAATACGATTTTAATATGATCCCAACTACGCATAGATACACTGCCAAGTAACCAACTAATAATTTGCCTTAATTCATCTTCTGTCAGCGCAATCATTAATGAAATAAAAGCACTTAAAAATGAACTGAAAATAACCCCTGTTAAAATAATCGTCTCAACGCGCATAGCGCGGTCAATGCGTCGAGCAAATAAAAGGACGATAAATATCGTTAAAAATGATGCCACAATACTAAATATAGGTAATGTAAACGAACCGATAAATGGCAATGAGAAACCGAAAAATATCGTCATAACTGCTCCTACCGATGCACCGGATGAAACACCTAACGTATATGGATCAGCTAAAGGGTTTCTTAGCAATCCTTGAAAGGCGGCTCCTGCAACAGCAAGGGACGCCCCGATGATGCCAGATAAGATGACGCGCGGAAGGCGAATATTCCAAACGATATTGACATACATCGATTCAACTTGATCGATAGATCCAATGTGAAAAACGTTGATAAAAATGAGTTGAACTATCTCTCGAAACGGAACAGAAACGGTTCCAATTGATGTTCCAAATAAACCCGCTAAAATGACGAGCAAGCTAAGAAACGTGTAAGCAAAACATTTATGATTCACTGAAAACGTCTGGATAAATTTCTTTCGCAAATGCTTCAGCACCTTCTACTAAGCGTGGCCCTGGACGACTTACGATATCTGTGTCAACTTGAAAAACTTGTTCATCGTTAACGGCATCAATATCTTGCCAACCATCACGACTCATGACTTCTTCGATTGGATCCTCAACATGATCATACGTCAGTATAATAACATCAGGATTCATTTCAATGACAGCTTCTTCATTTAGCTGTACCCAGCCTTCTTCATCACTCATACTATTTTCTGCATGAATGAGCGATAACATTTCATCTTCAAATGTATATTGTCCCGGTGAATATATTTCAGGTTCTGGGGAAATTTCAATATATACGGTCTTTTGCTCATCTTCGGAAATTTCCTCTGCTTTTTCACGAAGCTCTGCAAAACCTTCTTCCATATCTTCAATAAGCTCTTCGCCTTCTTCAACAGTACCTGTCACTTCACTAATCATTTCAATCGATTCATACGTTTCCTCGATAGATGTAGCATCATTGACAACGAACACATCAAGTCCTGAATCTTGTAATTGTTCAATTCCATCCATATCGTTGCCTGGTTGTGCTAATACAAGATCAGGCTCTAGAGATAAAATACGTTCTATATTTAATTCCAGATCTCCAACTTTTTCCTTCTCCTCGACTTCTTCAGGATAATTATCATGGTCAGATACGCCAACGATTTGGTCCCCAAGCCCTAAAGCAAAAGCGATTTCTGTGTTACTTGGCATTAAAGATACAATGTTTTCTGGCGCTTCTTCAAGGGTGATTTCATTGCCCTCACTATCTTCAACCGTTACTGGAAAATGCGAGTTATCTTCTGTTTCTTCAATAGCCTCATCTGTTTGCTCTTCTTCTGGCTCGTTGTTACAACCAGCTGCTAATCCAATGACAATAAGCATCGCAAACAGCAGTTTATGTAAGTTTTTCACGATAACATCCCCCTTTATTTTAAACATAAAAAAACATCTCAAATAAGTGAGATGTGTGAACGATAAAACGGTGCAAACGCTTTAATTGCACCGTCTGCTTGTTTCATTCATACACCCCACCCTATCCTCGTAGGTTTTGGCGTGTAAGAATAAGGCAGGTCTCCTGGCTCATGGGCTAATAAATTTCGCGCCTTCCCATTCTTCTATTTAAAAGAACAGTGGCTTATGCAATGATACCCATTTACAGTGGCGGGACCGCGTTGGATTTTCACCATACTTCCCTATTAAGTCTTAGAAGGAGCATCTCACGTATTCATGAGAAATGCCCATTCATAAGACACCTTATTCTAGCAACATATTTTATTTTTTGATGATTAAGTTTGATGTGGTGGATAAAGTGAATTTTGCTATGTCATATATAAGTGTTTACAAACGCCTTATATACTTAATCATCTAGACAGTTTATGTTTTCTGTCTACGTTTAATGATAATTGATTATATGAAACTGTCAAGCTGTAAATTAAACGTTATACATCAGTTTTTAAACTCTGTATTTATTCCGTTTTTCCAATCGACTCGATCACAAGTTGTTCACCATCTTCATAACACGTATAAGACACTTCATCGCCTACCTCTATATCTTCTACAAGATCACGGGCCTCTATCGTTAGTTGAAAAGCAGTCGGACCGTCATCTGTTTCGATCTCAACTGTATGTGGATCAGCTTGCCCATTAAAAATTCCTGTTGCAACAATTTCTGCATCACTTGATTGATCACTATCAGAATTTTCTTTATTGGAATATTCAACTTCTTCATCATCATGAGGGGTCTCTGCAGTATCATCAATTTGACCTTCATCAACAGAATCCTCATGAGACGGCTCTTCTACTTCATTTTCTTGGTTATTCGCCTTATCAGCTTCACCTTCATCATGAGCATCTGTGCCGCAAGCGGCCAAAACTGTCAAAATTGTAAAAAATGCGATAAGCATCAACCGTTTTCTCACGAGAAAAACTCCTTTGTCGTTAAGATTTACAGTTTCATTACTTTCTACCTATAACATACCACAGGAATATGCGCGCATAAAATTTTTCATAATGATACGTCATGTCAATGATAAAATTGTTTTACTGTTGATCATTAGACGTATCCTTTAGCAATTCAACGGCTGAAATGCCTGGTTCTGTCATCTCATATGGATTCAATATTTTGTCTAATTGTTCACTTGTTAAAAGCCCTTTACGTTGACAAATATCCCGAATCGATTTTCCTGTTTCAAAGGCCTCACGCGCAATCTCTGTTGCTTGCTCGTAACCGATGTGAGGATTAATCGACGTAATTGTCCCTATGCTTTTGTCGACATTTGCTTGTAACTGTTTCTTTTGTGCCTGAATACCCTCTACGCAATAGGATGTAAACACGTTTAGGACATTTGTCATCACTTTAATCGAATCCATTAAATGGTACACTAATACAGGCTCCATAACGTTTAATTCAAATTGACCAGCCTCTGATGCAAGACAAATCGTATGATCATTACCGCTTACTTGAAAGGCTACTTGATTGACAACTTCAGCCATAACTGGATTTACTTTTCCTGGCATAATCGAAGATCCTGGTTGTCTTTCAGGTAATTTCAGTTCATTAAATCCGACTTTCGGGCCTGATGCCATCAATCGTAGATCATTAGCTACCTTTGATAAATTTAACATACAAACTTTAAGTGCAGATGATAATGATGTATAAACATCTGTATTTTGTGTCGCATCAACGAGATGCTCTGCTCGCTCAAGAGGTAGATGACTATTTTTTCTTAAATAGACGATAACCTTTTCGATATATATAGGATCAGCATTTAAACCAGTACCGACAGCTGTTGCACCCATATTCACGAACATTAAGTCTTTACTTGCTACTTGAATGCGTCTGATATCTCGTTTTAGCGCGTAACTATATGCTTCAAATTCCTGTCCGAGTCGAATCGGAACAGCATCTTGAAGGTGTGTTCGCCCTATTTTTAATATAGGAAAAAACTCTTCAACCTTCTGTTGGAAAGCATCATCAAGCCTGTCCATAGCTAATTGTAGTTTCTTTAACATCATTAAAACAGCTATATGACTTGCGGTTGGAAATACGTCGTTCGTTGATTGCGACATGTTTACATGTGTCACTGGGCTGATAACTGTATAATTTCCCTTTTCCTCACCTAATATTTCTAGTGCACGGTTAGCGATCACTTCATTCGCATTCATGTTGCTAGATGTTCCCGCCCCACCTTGAACAGGATCAACGATAAACTGATCGTGTAATCGACCATCTATAATATCTTCACAAGCTTGAATAATTGCTTCTGCAACCGCCTCATTTAAGTGACCAATATCTCGATTAGCCTGTGCTGCTGACTTCTTAACCATTGCTAAAGCTATAATTAAATGACGGTCAATTGTATTTCCTGTAATCGGAAAATTTTCCAAAGCGCGCATCGTTTGCACACCATAATAAGCATTGTTTGGTATTTTTTTCATGCCTAAAAAATCACTTTCATATCGATCATTATTAACTCCCATACGCCCACCTCTATTTACTCATATGTGAAATAAGTACATATTACTAAAAGATACAGAAACACACAATCATTAATCCATTTTACTTTAAGAACGTTTGATCCATTGTCGAATGTTATCAACTCGTCTCGTATACCCTAATCTGTCTAACAACTCCAACATAGGGATTAAATTTTTTCGCGTTAATTGTAAAATATTTCTTGCCGTTTGCAAACTAAAATCTTCATATTGTGTACCTTCAGCTAACACTTGCTGTGCACGTTCTACAGCTTCACTGGAAATTAGTCGGTTCTCATCGAAGATAAACGCTTTTTTCTCCTCCAGTAAAAAGTTGTAAAAATCCTTTTCGATATGAGACGGTATATCATACGGTTGTAATAAATCATGCCATTTTTCAACTTCCATCCCTTGCTGTCGTAGCATCGATTCAATTTGCTTAAGTTCAGTTTTCCATGTAGGCGGAAGCGATGGTTTAAAATAGTCAAGAGCAATGTATTGATCAACTACTTTAATATATCGCTGTTCATGTAATACTTGAATGACATAATCAATAATGGAATCTGGTTTGTTTAATGTTGAATGAATTTCAGCTTTATTCATGCCTTGACGCATAGAATAACGGTTATGGTAAGAATCAAGCACATTTAAAATATCCTTTTTTACACGGTCAATGACAGAACAGTGTGTAAATTTCCCCTTCTCTATTTCAAGTAAATAGTTTTTGTTTTGCTTAAATTCATCGATTGTAATTGAGGCACCTTTCATAATGTCTTTATCTGTTAAAACGGACGCTTCTTTAAATAACGCCAATACACGATCTTTCACCGTTCCTTCCTTTTTAACTATTAACGCATCTATTGTTTCCTGGCTAAATCGATGTTTTGTCGCTTGTGGATCGATCACCCAGCCTCCTCCAATCGTCTCAACCGGTGTCGGCCTTCGCAATATAAACCGATCTCCTCTTGTTGCAACGACTTTTTCCTCTAATTGAATTTGACAAAGAATAGGCTCATTATAAGACATATCTACTTCATTTCGATCGAAAAAAATAATTTTTCCCATCACTTCTGACGTGCCAATATGAAATTTGATAGGTTGTCTTTGTTTAATCGGATGTTTGATATGTTGAAGTGGGTAAAAGACGACATCTATACGTTTAGAAGCCGTATAAAAATCACTTGCAACTAAAACATCACCTCGGGAAATATCGTTATAATCGACGCCACCGAGATTTAAAGCTGCGCGCTGCCCTAAAAAAGCAGTCTCTTTTCGTTCATGATGCCGTTGAATTTGTTTAATACGAACGTTTTCCCCAGATGGTAACAATGTTAAATGGTCGCCCTCACTTACCTCACCGTTAAATATCGTCCCGCGAACGACGACTCCTTGCCCTTTGACTGTAAACACTTGATCGATCGGCAAACGAAAGGGTGCTTGTTTATGATCTTTCGTCATCGTTTGCAACTTTTCCTTTAAAGCTAGCTTTAGTTCAGAAATACCCTTTTGAGATACACTATCGACAAAATAAATAGGGGCATCGGCTAAAAAGGTATGTTTCATATAATCGTTTAAATCATCGGCAATAATATCTAATAAGTCATCATCTGTCTCATCTACTTTCGTAATGACGATAAACCCGTGTTTAATACCGAGCAACGATAAAATATCTACATGTTCTTTCGTTTGTGGCATGATTCCTTCATCACCAGCAATGACTAATACGACGATATCAATACCGGCAACACCGGCAATCATTTGTCGTATAAATCGTTCATGACCCGGAACATCGATAATCGATGCTTCCATTTGTTCATCTTGAACTAAAGGGGCAAAGCCAGGCTCAATGGAAATATGCCTTTCTTTTTCTGCCTTTAATCGATCCGTGTCTACGCCTGTTAACGCTTGTGTTAATGTCGTTTTACCGTGATCAATATGGCCTGCCATACCGATGGTAAAAGATTGTTTCAATACGTTTCACCGACCTAACTATCAAAATTTTTACCTTGCCTTATAAACCCATGTAGGTATATAATATGAAGTATAAAGACTCATATTACCGATGAAAAGACGGGATCGGATGAGAAACTGGTGTTCTCCATGGTCTTCAAAACCATATGGGAGGCGCGTGTCGCCTTCGGTGGGTTCGATTCCCACACGGTCCCGCCAATTTTTTTATAAATCCTTTTGTTGTATTTGTAAAAACGCCTCGAAAATCGTATATAATTCCTCATCACTTACCGTTCTAAAATCAAGTAACAATGCATCATCTTTCACCCTTGTAATGATAGGTGTTTTAAAAGACCGCAGACGCTCAGCTAATGCTTCACTTGAATAATCATTATGTTTTATACGAACGACATAAGTTGAGAGATTAACATCTGGCATCGTACCGCCACCTACTTTTGATACATCCGGCTGAATATCAACTTGCAATCCTGATACATTGTTTGAGACTTTTTCAATAAATGTTTGCGCTCGTTTAAGCACTGTCTCAGCTGATGTTAACATGTCGCGAATCGTTGGTATTTCATTTATCGCTTGTCCGCTTATATACGCCTTTAACGTTGCCTCAAGGCTTGCTAAGGTAAACTTATCAACACGCAAAACCCTAGCTAATTGATGATGTTTAAGTTTGTCGATAAACTCCTTCTTACCAACGATTATGCCGGCTTGTGGTCCACCAAGCAATTTATCGCCACTAAAAGAAATTAAATCAACTCCAGCGTTTACTTTCTCCGCTACCGTTGGTTCTTTGCCGATATTTTCAGTTTTAAAATCAAATAACGTCCCACTGCCAAGGTCTGCATAAATCGGAATATGATGTTTTTTGGCAATTGATATTAAATCATCAGTATTAACAGCTTCAGTAAAACCGATCATTTTAAAATTACTTTGATGTACCTTTAAAAACAATCCTGTCCGATCGGTAATGGCGCGCTCATAATCGACAAGATGAGTTTTATTCGTCGTTCCAACACCAACTAAACGAGCACCGCTTTCTTCCATAATGTCAGATATCCGAAATGACCCTCCAATTTCAACGAGCTCACCACGTGAGACGATCACTTCTTTTGCTTCTGCGATCGCTTTTAAAATGAAATAAACAGCAGCAGCATTATTATTAACGACGATGGCTGCTTCTGCCCCAGTTAATTGTTGTAAGTAGTTTTCTACGATATCATGTCTTGAGCCGCGTCTTCCATCTTCTAAATTGTATTCAAGCGTTGAATAATGCGTCGCTACATCTGTCATTTGTTTGATAGCGCGTTTACTAAGCCGTGCACGTCCTAAATTTGTATGAAGAATGATTCCTGTTGCATTAATAACCTTTGTTAAACGATTTTTTAAAAATTGATCAATGAATTGTTCAAATTCGGCAAAAATAAGTTTTGTAAGCATCTTGCGGCTTGGTGTGTCGTCATGAAAGTCACCGCTTAAAATTCGTTCGCGAATGTGATCAATTGATTGACTAAGCCACACCGTTAGTTGATCTTCGGAAATCTTTTGCGTCTCTATGATTTGCACGAAACGTTGATGTTTTTTTAATTGATGAACAGCCGGTAAATGGCGTAAATGTTTCATGATTTCACCGCCTATATAAATTGTTTGTTCGCATTTTACGGATGAACGTTTTATACTTTTATTATGACATATTTATTTTAATATACAAAGGGGGGTATAAAATGTTCGATCAAGTTAAGTTAACGACACTTTCTTCCAAAGCTGGATGAGGATGCAAAATCGGTCCTGAAGACCTAGCGCAAGTTTTGCGCTTTTTACCGGCAGAAAGCCATGATCCGAATCTACTCGTTGGCATCGATAACACCGATGACGGTAGTGTTTATAAGCTGACAGATGACATCGCTCTCATTCAGTCTTTAGACTTTTTTACCCCGATTGTTGACGATCCTTACAAATTTGGCCAAATAGCTGCAGCAAATGCACTTAGTGATATATATGCGATGGGTGGCGAACCAAAGACGGCGTTAAATATCGTTGCCTATCCAATCGAAAAACTTAAACATGAAATATTAGCAAATATATTACAAGGTGCTCGCGATAAAGTAAATGAAGCCGATGCACAAATCGTAGGCGGTCATTCAATCGATGATGAGGAGCCGAAATTTGGCCTCTCTGTAACAGGTATTGTTCATCCGGATAAATTTTATAAAAATATAGGGGCTAAACCTGGAGATGTGCTCATCCTTACGAAACCGATTGGCGCGGGTATTTTAACGACTGCATTAAAACGAGGACAACTAACAGCTGATGAAAATGAGCAAATGACTCACTTTTTAACGACGTTGAACAAATATGCTGCCGAATGTTTGAGAAATGTTCATCCACATGCCGTAACGGATGTCACTGGATTTGGATTGCTCGGTCACGCATATGAAATGGCACATGGAAGCAACGTTAGTTTTACGATTGAACAAAAAAATGTGCCACTCCTTCGTGGTACGAAAAAATTGGCTAACGAAAACACTTTTCCAGCAGGCGCTCAGGCAAACTATAAATGGCTTAAAGACGCTATTTCATTTAGTGAAACAATCTCACATGTTGAAAAACTTATTTTATGTGATCCGATGACATCTGGCGGACTACTCATTAGTTTACCAGAAGAAGATGTTCAAAAGTTTATGACGCATGTCAAACGAGTCGCTAACGAAGTAACGGTCATTGGCGAGGTGATTGAACGAAAAGAGCAAACGATATACGTTAAATGATCATCATAAAAACTTTATAAAACAAAAATTTTAGAAAAATACGTCAAGTATATTTGACCTCAATTTTTAGCAAAGGTATAATACCAATAGGCCTATGGGTATATTACGAGAAGATTATGGGGCTAGCATACATAAAGGAGGAATATTATGAAAGATTGCCAGCGTAAAGGTTGAGGCCTCAATGATCAAACCCCAAAGAAAAAGGTAAAACCACCGATATGACCTGGGGTTTATGTATGGCTCCTGGTAGGAGTCATTATTGTCATATCTATGTTGTTTAAGTTGTAACATGATTTTAAAGGGAGGGTGTGTCCTATTGATTCAAGCGACAGAGGCAGCTATTCAACAAATCAAAGAGGAACTTCAGGATATGAAAACAGATACGAAAGAACCATACATCCGTCTGTATATGGGGCTTGGATGAGGTGGTCCAAGATTACAATTGGCTCTGGTAGAGTCAACGAATGAAAATGACGTCATAACAGAAATTGATGGCATTCATTTTGTGATCGATAAAAGCCAATCACCTTATTTCAATCGTGTAAAATTAGATTATACGAAAGGTTTATTCGGCATAGGTGAATATAAGCTATTAAATGTTTAAGTAGCCCGTTCCTATCTCCAACCAATATTTAAAAAAATAAATGAGCGAAAGGGGAACAAATTAACCTTTCGCTCATATATGCTTTATCCGCTTTTAACTTCTTCCATACTTGCTCCATAATTAATGTGATACACTTGTCCGTCTAGAACTAACGCAGGTACTGATTCGACACCGGCATTTTCCGCTTCACTAATTCTTGCTGACTCCTCACCAAAGTGAACAATTTCTAAATCTACTTTTGATGTGTCTAAATGATCTAACATCATCTTCTCAGCATCAACACAAACAGGACAACCGGCATGATAAAATGTTGCTTTTTTCAATTGCTCTACCCCCTTCAAATTGTAATCTATCTTAAGTGTAAAATGGTTACAATCATTTATCAATTATAAATTTTCTATCAATTTAATAGGCTATACCTATGATTCACTCGTTTCTCGTTTGCTCCTTAAACGACTTGAATGTCCTCTGACTGAATCCGTTTGCTCGCTACTTTCACTTGATCGATAAAAGACTTTGTCGCTGTACACATAAATTTATTTTTGCGGTAAATAAAGCCAATTTCTTTCTCGGGTGTCGGTTTAAGAAGTCTAATCTTAACTAGCTGGGAATTCTTTAATGTATCAATGTAAGGTGTTGGCAAAATAGTTGCACCAATATTTTCCGAAACCATTTGGAGTAACGATTCTAATGGAGTCATTTGCATGAGCGGCTGAAGGGTTATTTGAAGCTGTTTACAATATTGTTCGATCAACTGTCTTAAATAATAGCTTTTCGGAAGTAAAATCATTGAAATATCTTGTAATACACGCAAGTCAACTTCCTCTAATTGAGCGAGCGAATGGTTACATGAGACGACTAACGCGAGTTTCTCGATTAGTAGTGGTACGTATACTAAATCTTCGTGTTCAGTAGGAAGATAACCAATTCCTAAATCTAGTTTATTTCCTAGCAATTTCTCTATCATTTGATCTGTTCGCAAACCTAAAACAGACAATTTAATATTCGGATATAAATGTTTATATGTTAAAATAGCTGGTGACAGTAAATAATTCATACACGTAAACAACGAACCGACATTTAACACGCCTCTTTCAAGACCATTTAAATCGCTAATGGCTGCTTTTGCCTGCTCTAATTCAAAAAATACTCGTTGACAATGACTTAGCAATATTTTGCCTGCCTCGGTTAATGCGATTGTTTTCCCTATACGATCAAATAGCGGAAGACCTACATAATCTTCTAAACTTTTAATTTGTTGACTTAACGTTGGCTGAGCAATGTTAAGCTTCTCAGCTGCCTTTGTAAAATGCAATTCTTCACAAACAGCCATAAAGTACTCCAGTTGTCTAAGTTCCATGTCACCTCTCCTTATAAAGCATTATTTATACTTATTATTATGAAATATTTTATAAAGTTTAACAATAAACAAATCATCTCTTGACGATAGCTAATAAATCGATAATACTACCCATACAATCAATGAAAAATAAACAAAGAGGTGTTTCATATGAAAAAAATAACGCCAACACAACTGAAGGAAAAATTAAATCATAAAAAAATGACGATCTTAGACGTGCGCTCAAAAGAAAAATTCCAAATAGGCCATTTAAAACATGAGAACGCTGAAAATATAAACGTTCACAAGAATAATATTTTTGCGTTAGAGGAAACAGATACAGACTTTAAACTACCATTTCCTAAAGACAAGGAAGTCATTGTTACGTGTACAACAGGCAATTCAGCCACACGTTGTGCAAGGATTTTAGAAGAAAAAGGCTACAATGTCACATTGCTTGAAGGCGGTATGGTCGCATGGAACAAAGAACATACATCAGCTAAATAATATAAAATATTAAAAAAGCCGGGGTTTCCGGCTTTTGAGCATTTTAACTTTATAATCTTATCGCTAAATGTTTTATCCTGAGTCTAAAGTCCTGCACAAAGGCTTTTACCATTTATTTATGCTATCCTAAAATTAAAGTAGTCAATAAATGGAAGGGTGTATATGCTATCCTTTCTAAGGAAAAATAACCATATTAAAATTCGAAATTTTACTAATAAGGATTCAGTGATTAGTGCACTGCCGGAAGATATCCACGATATTATAAAGCCCGTTCAGCTTACTAAGAAAGATATTAAATATTTACACATGATCGACGACATTATGGAAGAACATGCCCATACAATTGCAAATCGCCACTACTGTATGATTATGGATATTCCGAAAATCAAAGATATATTTAATACATATACAATGTATGAACGATATGTAACAGCCATTACGAACTACTTTAAACAATTAACGAAACCTAAGTTAGACGAGAATTATATGTAATATCGAATAAAGATTGGCAATATACATAGTCGCATTCAACTGACAGGAGAATGGTTTATTGGCTCATACATACGAGTGTATGAATATTTGCTTCCTCATATTGCCAGTAAAATTTCATCCCAACCCGAAACATTAAGCAATATTTTAGTCGCTCTTAATCGCATTATTACATTTAATACCATTATCGTATTAAAAGCTTATAAGCAAGCGAACGATTTTCAACTCATTGAAAATGTCAGCGAAGCGATGGATGAAATTACAAACATCAATGAAGTTGGCAGTTTGCTAGATGTCGTTGAACAAACGAATAAAGAAGCAGAAGATGTCAACGAAAGCGCCAAACAATTAAATCAATCCGTAGAAGACATCACATCAAGTGCAAATGATGCCTCAAAACTTACAACATTAATGGTTGAGCAAGCGAATGAAAGTAAAGATATTGTAGAATCATCACTGACTGGATTTTTAACGATGATTGAAGAATTCCAGCAATCAAAAGATAACTTTGAAACATTGACGCATAAAGTGAATAACGTCTCTGAAGTCGTTGATTTAATTAAAAATATTGCCGATGACACGAATCTTCTTACCTTAAATGCATCTATAGAAGCAGCACGGGCGGAAGAAAGCGGTGCTGGATTTGCTGTTGTCGCTGATGAAGTGCGAAAACTTGCTGAACAAACGAAAGTGTCAGTCGAAAATATTACAGAAGAAATGAATGAATTTAAACGAGAATCAACAAAAGTTAACACATCCATTGAAACCTTTTCTAAAAATTTAAATGAACACATCGAACAAACAAATGTTTCAATGAAAGCGATAGACACGATTAGGGAACATATCGATGAAGTGAATCAGTCGATTAATACAATTGCGCAAATTACAGATCGCGAAACGAAGTCAACTGAAAAAATTAGTGAAAAAATGAGTTTACTTCACGACCATTTTGAAGAAATTAAACGTTTAACGATCATCACTGGAAAATCAGTCTATAAGGCAGGGACAGGTGTAAACGACATTCGGCAAAGTGCTTTACAAGCAGTGACGTCACCGACAGAGAAGCAAGCCGAGCGGATGAACGAAACCGAACAAAACGTGAAAAAGTGATTAAATGATTACGAGGAAAATGGATTTGCTACGAATGAAACGTTAAAAAATGACTTGCAAACAAGCTTATAACTATATACGTGAAAATAAAAAAGATGGGACGTCCCATCTTTTTTTAACATGAATTATTTCTCGTATTAACCTTTTATATCTACATTGTTCCCTAAATAAGGATGTGGTGTAGAATCGTGCATCATATCAATCAATTGATCAGCATTTGTTTCGGCCGTTTGAAGGGCTGATTTCATCACTGATAAGTCTGCTTGTTGTTGAACCTGACTTTGCTTCATAGCCGTTGATAAAGTGGCAATATCCAATGTCACCCTCCTTTCTGCACATTTAAAGGCTGTCATATGTATATCGGCTAAAACCTTTATTTATTGAATGTGAAATAATTGCTCATTTGTATTTTTTCCAAGTATAAGTAATGTGATTAAAATATCAGTTAGTTTTAATACAATGTTAACTTGAAAAAGTTGTATTATGGAAAATAAACCTTAAACCTAAAAGAATATTCCCCTTAACGTTTCATATAAACGGCGTTTTGTCAATAAAAATGGATGTAAAGATTACCTTTATTCAAAAAAGGGGGGAATTTGAAAATGGGGGCAAAATGGATTAAAATTTCAACTCTTTATTTTTTGCTTGGCGTTGCATTTGGCCTTTACATGCATGCAACGGTTGCCCTACAGTGGGCAGCGACCCACGCGCATATTAACGTCGTCGGGTGGCTGACAACGGTGGCGATTGGCGTCATTTATTCTGTTTATCCAAAGGCAGGCAATAGCGCATTAGGCAAAGCTCATTTCTGGCTTTATAACATCGGATTACCCATATTACTCATCGGCATGCTTATTATTCAACCCGTCGTCGGTGCACCACTAGCCGTTATTCATATTTGTGTATGGCTCGGCGGTTTAGCATTGGCCTTATCAATTATTATATTTATCATCAACGTGTTTCAAAACGTTCGTGAGGGTAACGTTTAAAAACATGAACAAGTGATGATCATTTCTTAACGTTTAATTCGCGCACAATATTTATAGTTGTGCGTTTTTTCTTGAGTGAACAATTAATGATATAAATTTGTGACGTAATTTATATTAATAATACAATCATAAAAACCGATATAAGATATGCTACTATCTATTTAAGGGGAGACTTAAATGTCTACGAACACATTAAAGGACACGCAACTTAAGCAATTAAAAAACATTTCGGATACGTTAATTGAAGCGACAGAACATTTCATCACATATATTCGTAACAGAGAATACGTTCAAAGCATTCATCTCTTTAGCTCTATTGTAGAAGGGTTTGAAGCAATTTATAAAACTTTGCATCTACATAATCACCATCTAACAGGTATCGAAAATCTTTTAGGAAACATCGAAAAAAGCTTAAAATTAATCGCCAAACAGCTCGAAGAAAAAAATGACTTAAAAATAACGGAAATTGTTCAGTTTTCCTTAATGCCTCATTTAAAAAAGTTAAATCAGTCATTCGCAGATGAACCGTCCGAACAGAAGAAAACAACGATCGGTTTTTATCTTGATTCAATCAATCCCATCAAAGCATATCCAAGACAAAAAATTGAAGCACTAACAGTAGAAGGTGACAGACAACAAGCACGACTTTTATTTTTCTCTGCCGAAGACGTCGACTTCGAACATAAAAAAATTCAGGCAGATGTTTATGAAAATAACGAATGGAAAAAAATCACAACACCCTTTCCAGATGTTATTCACAACTTTGAAGTAGCTTCCAAACATCAACAATCGATTACCGAACGAAAACTGAGAAGACTCATTCCTTTTACAAACTTCGGTGTCGGTAATAAATTTGCTTTACCTAAAACAATTGTCAAACATAAACGGTTCGCCCATTTACTCGTACCTTTTCGAATGATTACTGATGAAAAAATCGTCTTTAACTTTTTAAAGAAGGAAAAAACAGCTGTCTTAAAACCTATTTTAGGAGCACAAGGGGCGCATATTTATTTTGTTAAACAAAAAGGTACACGATTTATCGTTTACGAACATCAACAGAAAAAAATATTCCATAACGAAGCCTTTCAACAATGGTTAAAAGCAACAGTTCTCGCGAGAAAGTATAGTTATATGATTCAACGTTACATCAAATGTCGGACTAAATACGATGAACCTTTTGATATTCGCTCACACATGCAAAAAAATCGCGAAGGTTCCTGGGTAATTACAAAAATTTATCCACGTATTGGAAGCAACAAAAGTATTTTAAGTAACATTAGCCGCGGCGGACGAACGGAAGATTTAAAAACATTTCTCAGCAAAGAGTTTGGTGAATTAAAAGGACGCCTTTATTATGAGCAATTAGAAAAACTCTCTTATGATTTAACCACATATCTTGATCGTATTTACCATTTTTCATTAAATGACGTCGGGTTAGATATAGCAATTGATCAAACAGGCAGGTTTTGGTTACATGAAGCAAACAACGATCCCGGTGCAACTTTTCATGAGCATAGAAGAGCCATCCATACAATAGGTTATGCAAAGTATATTGCTGAGCAGGGAATTGTGAAACATAGTCCGTTTGAAAAAACAGAAGGACAATTCGACGCTAATACGAGCGATTTACCTGTAGCGTCTATTGATCATCGTCATCGTATCGGCATGTTAAAAGGTAAAAATGACGATGATCGATTAGCATTAGCTTGTGCCTATGTAGCCCATTACGAAAATGTGCAATTTTTCACTTTTACCCCAAAAGATATAGACTTTGATGCTATGCTAATAAAAGGGCAATTTTTCGAAGATGGAACATGGGTTGAGAAAATCGTAGAATATCCTGAAGTCATTTATGACAGACTTCGTTTACGGAGAGTCAAAGGTTTCCACCACATTTATGAAGAACTAAATGGCATTCCCTTTACAAATGAATTTGACGGCATTTCTATCAGCAAATTAGAAGTTTACGATCAACTAAAAGCTACTGGACAATTAAATGACGTTATTATTCCTTATCAAGCAGTTTCAAAAACTTATGATATCTTTCAATATATACGTAAATATCATTCAATTATTATTAAACCATCAGTAAGTTCATTTGCTAAAGGTGTTCATCATATCGAAAAATTGAGTGACGACAATTATCTCGTCGTTCAAAAAGATGCTGAAGCGACATATAGTGACATTGCGCTTAGAAAATATCTCAATCAACTTATAAATTCAGGAACTTGGATTGTACAACAATATATTAACACGCGCACCATCGACAATCATCCTTTTGATCTGCGCGTTCATATGATGAAAGATGGCAATGGAAAATGGAAGATTGCACATATATATCCGAGGGTTGGTGTGAATCGAGCAATCATGCTCGTTCAAAGACATGGAGGGTATGTTAGTCATCATTTATCAGCTTTTCTTAAAAGAAATTTTGGTGAAAAATACGTCGAAACTATTGAAAAGAAAATAACGTCCGTCTCACATCGGATCACTAAAACGTTTGCTAAGCTTTATACACATCGCTTCCATGAATTAGCATTAGATTTAGCATTAAACGAACAACAAAATCCGTATTTAATTGAAGTGAATGTTAATAAACCAGGTGTTTTAAACTATGAATTTGATGTTGCAAGATATGTTATTCCTTATGCTATTTACTTAGCAAAACAACATACGTCAAAAAACTCTAATCCATATCAAGAGACTCTTAGCTGACAGAGTCTCTTTTTTAATGAATGCATAGAGGTTTTATAAAAAAAGAGACCCTAATTAAAACTAGAGTCTCTTCATCAAAAGACATGCTCATTACTGTAGTAATTGTAGAACCCCCTGGGGTGTTTGGTTCGCTTGAGCGAGCATCGCTTGTGACGACTGGGTGAGAATGTTGTTTTTCGTAAACTCCATCATTTCTTTCGCCATATCTGTATCACGAATACGTGATTCAGCAGCCGTTAAGTTTTCTTGTGATGCCCCTAAGTTATTAATTGTATGCTCGAGACGATTTTGTACCGCACCGAGATTAGATCTTGCTTCTGATACTTGATCGATAGCGCCTTGTATAGTCTCAATAGCTTCATCAGCATCTTCTTGCTCACTAATGTCTACTTCACTTATTCCTAACGCCTCTTTACCCATGGCGTCAACCTTTAGCGTCATATTTTGACCTTCGTTCGCTCCGATATGGAATGTGAGTTCTAATTCATCTCCCTCGCCACCTTGAAGAAGTTCTTTCGTGTTAAATTCTGTTTCATTTGCAATTCTGTCAACTTCTTCTATGAGTTCTTCCACTTCTGCTTGAAGAGCCTCACGGTCTTCCTCTGCGTTAGTATCATTTGCAGATTGAACCGCGAGTTCACGCATTCTTTGTAAAATTTCATGTGTCTCATTAAGCGCACCTTCTGCTGTTTGAATGAGAGAAATTCCGTCTTCTGCGTTTTTCTCTGCCATCTCAAGTCCGCGGATTTGACCACGCATTTTCTCAGAAATAGATAAACCTGCGGCATCATCGCCAGCTTTGTTAATTTTAAGTCCAGATGATAATTTCTCCAGTGAATCCTGGACAGCATTGTTGTTTGCATTCAGCTGTCTATGCGTATTTAACGCTGAAATGTTGTGATTAATAATCATAATTCATTCTACCTCCATGTTTTATTTGTCACAGACACATCCCTTTGTCTGCTTCATTTGCATGAATGTATCATGACATTTCATGCTCTACTTCTTCTATCGACGTGGGAGCGAAAATGTTTAGGCTTTTTCTTAAAAATTTTTCTTAAAAGTTGTTTAAGCGGAATCATTTTACATTGCAATGACTTTTTTATATTTGATATAATAACTATTGCAAGAGTGTAAACCTTGGAAACACCATCCATTAATATCTTGCAAATATGAAGGATAGGTGGTTAAAATGACAAACGAAAAGACACATCAAGTTTTACTTTACTACAAGTATGTTGACATTGAAGATCCAGACACATTAGCAGAAGAACATTTACAGTTTTGTAATGACTTAGAGTTAAAAGGACGTGTGCACATCGCCCATGAAGGAATTAACGGTACCGTGTCAGGAACGATCGAGAATACGAACAAGTATATGGAAGCGATGCGTAACGATCCACTGTTTGCTGGTATAGACTTTAAAGTTGACTTACATGACGGACATGCGTTTAAAAAAATGCATGTCAGATCAAGACCTGAACTCGTAACACTCCGTTTAGAAGAAGATATTGACCCTAGGGAGTTAACGGGTAATTATTTATCACCAAAAGAATTTTACGAAGCGATGCAAGATGAAGATACGGTTATTCTTGACGCGCGTAATGATTATGAATATGATCTTGGCCATTTCCGCGGTGCAATTCGTCCAGACATTAAGACATTTCGTGAATTGCCGGGTTGGATTAAGGAAAACAAAGAGTTACTTGAAGGCAAGCGCATCTTAACGTATTGCACGGGTGGTATTCGCTGTGAAAAGTTTTCCGGTTGGCTTAAAAGAGAAGGATTTGATAACGTTAACCAGCTTCACGGAGGTATTATCACATACGGAAAAGATCCGGAGGTTAAAGGGAAATTATGGGACGGCATGTGTTATGTGTTTGATGAGCGCATCTCCGTTCCGATCAATCGCGCAGAAGAGCATACAGTCGTCGGCCGTGACTGGTTTGACGGCAAGCCTTGCGAACGTTACGTCAACTGTGCCAACCCTGAATGCAACCGGCAAATTTTATGTTCTGAGGAAAATGAACATAAATATTTACGAAGTTGCTCACATGAATGCCGCGTAAGCCCACGCAACTTATACGTGAAAGAACATGGATTAACCAAAGAAGAAATCGAACGTAGACTCGCGGTTATTGAACAAGAAGAGAAAGAAAAACAAGAAATATAAAAGACGACCATTTTCCGGTCGTCTTTTTTCATTTGAAGGTGATTAGATCGTTCAAGAGCAGTTTCCGATTGGTCAAATGCTCACCTCAATCGCTCATACAGCATCCTCGATCGTTCAAGAGCATTTCTCGATCGATTATAAGCAACTCCCGATCGATCATACCGTCCTGGCAATAAATGTCTCCCTCCTACTTTTTCCTTATAAATTTAAAAAAGCTTCATAATCTTTGATAATGTCGCCATTTATGCCATATCTCTCAATATAGTAAAATATACTCTTAATTGTTTCAGTTATCTCGGAATTGATATGCTAACGTCTGTTTGAGATCTATCGTATGATTACATATCATTTTATTATAATAAGCATTTTCCCATCATGAGGGGGGATTCAATATGAACAAGCAGACAAATTTTAAAAAACAATTGGATCGAGAAATTATAAAGCGGATTCAGGTTATTGAAAATGCTTCCTATGATCACGGTCCGCCATTAACTAAAGTTGATTTTGCGGGTATCTTAATTGTTTTCATTATATGTATTTTTGGTTTGATATGGGGCTTATATTGAAAAAATGATCAGTAAGGAGAGGAATTATCATTAGTAAGCATGCATTAAATAAAACAGATAATGAAGTTTATTACGGTGTAATTCCGATGCTACGTCAAGAGAGAGTTTACAGTTTTTGGGATGTTTTTCTTGCGACAGGTGCATGGGCGATTGCTACTTGGTGTTATGTTCATGGTGCGCAAATTGCCAAAATTATCGGTTTAAAACCAGCTATTACAAATACGATCTTTAGCATGATATTAGTCGGCTTAATGATGTATTTCCTCGTAATCATTTCGACGAGACATGGAATTGATATTTGGATTTATCAAAGAGCCGTTTTTGGATATACCGGTGTTATGATTTTTGCAATTTTTATGATTGCCGCTCAATTCGGTTATCCCGCACTAAATGCTAAAGTTTATGCTAGTTCTATTATGAAAATTTTTGCAGCTTCCGGAATTCCTTTGTCCTCAAGTTGGAGTCCATGGATTGCGAGTACTTGTATTATATTTGGTGGCATTATCGCTTTAAGAGGACCGATTGCGGTTAAAAAAGCGACGCGGATTATGGTGCCAAGCCTAATTATGGTCGGTGTAATTATTGTAGCCTCGGTTTTTATTAAATTTTCACCCTCAGCTCTTCATGCTGTAAAACCGCCGCAAACTGATACGTATTCAAGTTTTTGGGAAAGTTACATGGTTGTTACTGAGTGGAATATTGCATTTATTTTCGCTTGGTTTGTTGCCCTTGGTGTTTTTGCAAGACTTGTTAAAACTGAACGAGCTAGTTATTGGGGACATCTTAGTGGATTTTCCGGGTTGATGGCAGTTTTTATCTGTTTCGGTGCCTTAACATCACTCGCCATGCTTGCAGGATCAGGGGTTCATTCTAATGACCCAACTGATTGGCTTATACAATTAGGTGGACCTTTATTCGGTTTATTATCGCTTATTTTTATCGGCATTGCAAATATTACGACACAAGCCGTTGCCGTTTACAGTATGACCGTTAGTACAAAAGTGATTAAACCGGAATGGAGTTTCAATAAAGTAGCGATCTTTTGGTCCTTTTGGTGCTTTATGCTAATTTTTTGGGGCGGTATTTGGGACTACTATAATATCTTTCTATCTGTCGTCGGTGCTGTTTGTGGTCCAGCTGTATCCCTTATTTTAGTAGATTTTTATATCATTAGAAAGCAGCGATTTTCTTTCCGTTCACTGTATCAGGTAGAAGATGAAAATGCTTATGCATATACGAAAGGCTTTAATATACCAGCAATTTTTGCCTTTACATTAGGTGTAATTGGTTACATTTACGTTTATGATCCAATTCAATCTTTGCCAAGGTCTAACATCTTCCTTTTTACAACAGCTACAGGCTTTGCAGTTATCATCAGTGGCATGACTTATTATCTTTTAAGTTTAATTAAACCGATTAATCAATATTTAAGAAAAGATGCTAACAAACAAAAAAGCCAACAAAAAGCCGCTTAGTATCTACTAAATAAGTATAGGAGTGATAAAATGAGCAAAGATGTTTTTGCTGGTAAAAACAATATAAAAGTTGCTATAGCTCAAGTATCTCCGGTTTTTTTAAATAAACGTGAAACGATAAAGAAAGCTATCGAATACATTCAGCAAGCTAGTAAAAAAGGTGCTAGCCTTGTAGTTTTTCCCGAATCGTTTATTCCTGCCTATCCGTATTGGCAACAAGGCCCTAATGATCTTTCAGGGGAGTGGTTTGAGACTCATGTAAAATTTCAAGATGAAGCGCTCCTTGTTCATTCTAAAGATACAGATTTATTAGGGCAAGCAGCTAAGGATGCTAATATTCATTTAGTTATCGGGTGTACAGAAATAGATGATCAGGTAGGTTCACGCACTTTATATAATACGATGCTTTATTTTGATAATCATGGAAAAATGTACGGACACCACCGTAAAGTGATGCCTACGAATCAAGAAAGAATGTTCCACGGAAAAGGCGATGGTGGCGACAATTTAAAAGTATATGATACAAATATTGGCCGCATCGGCGGCTTAATATGTTGGGAAAACCATATGATTTTAATTAGAGCATTAATGGCCTTTCAAGGAGAGGAAATTCATATCGCCACATGGCCCGGTACGTGGAGTAACATGCCTACAACTGATATGAAAGTAGGAGATCATTTTAAAAAGAATCCACAGTCGTATAATACGTCTGATATTGAACCTGCCATTAGAGCACATGCATTTGAAGCTCAATGTTTCGTCATTAGCGCGTGTGGTATTCAACTAGAAGATGAAGTTCCAGCGGACTTCCCATATAAAGAGCGAACGAATTGGGACTGGGCGAATGGTGGAAGCTCTATCGTAGATCCTTACGGAAATTATGTCGTAGAACCTGTTTATGACAAAGAAACGCTTATCATCGCCGAATTGGATGGATCATACATTAAAGCAGCTAAAAATATGTTCGACCTCCTCGGGCATTACTCACGACCTGATTTAGTACAATTAAAATATAATATCGATCTAAAAAAAGACCACCTCATAGCAATGGATGAAAAACATGACGTTTAAGATGCTCTCTTAAGTGCTCATCTCGATCGTTCATGCAGCATTCCTGATCGCTCATGTGGTGCTCTCGATCGATCAAGTGCTCAGCCTGATCGTTCATGTAACACTTTCGCTCGCTCATAAAGTTATTTTAACTTTAAAACTGCTTGTTCATAAGCTTCTGGGGTATCGATATCGAAAATACAGCCTTCATCTAATACGGGAATTTCTGTATAATGATCCATTTGTTTGATCAGTCGCTTTGCACCTTGGTCGTTTGTCAAGGTGCTGAAGTCAAGGTGAGAAATATTTCTAAATAAGACCGGGTGACCAGGGATTGAACAGTACACGGGTCGCACAGCATAAGGCTTTTTCTCTTTTTTTCTGTTCTCGTAAATAGTTCTTATCGTTTCCTGCTTAATCAATGGCATATCCCCTAAAAACACCATTACATGTGCCGTCTTAACAGCTTCTATCCCTTTCTTAAAAGAAGTGCTCTGCCCTTTCGCATAGTCGGGATTAAACACCCACCGACATCGGTGATCGATATTCGTTGTTTCTCGTTTAATCTGTTTCGCCTCATAGCCGATGACGGTGATAATTTCAGTAAAAGAAAAAGGCATGATGCGCTCGATGACGTGCTCAAGCAACGTCTTGCCAGCTAAATCGAGCCGTTGTTTTGTAAACCCCATTCGACGAGACATTCCAGCTGCTAAAATTAAGGCAGACGTTTGCTTCAATATCATCACTCTGCCATTTTATAAGTGCGAACATCATCATATTGTTCGCGCAAAGATTCGCCACTTTTTTCTTCTGTAAAGGCAATTAATTCGGCAACGATACTAATAGCAATTTCCTCTGCACCTTCTGCACCAATATTTAGGCCGATAGGATTGTACAATCGAGACAACGTTTCTTTAGAAAAAACGACACCTTCCGCCTGCAAATCATTTAACAATTGATTACATCTTTTGCGTGGACCGAGGAGTCCAACATATGGTGCGTTTGCTTGTAACGCAAACTGTAAACAGTTTTGGTCTTTTTCTAAGTGATGGTTCATAATGACGACTAATGTCCGATCATCAAGCTGGACTTTTTCTGTTAAATGCTCTGAACGGGCGATGATAATACGTGCACCTGGGAACCGTTCTTCATTCGCGAACGCTTCACGCTGATCGACAACAGTGACACGAAAGCCGCATTGCTGAGCGAATTTAGATACTGGAATGGCATCATGGCCGGCGCCGAAAATAAAAACATTAGGTGCAGGCACATGAACATCAACAAAGACAGAGATCGTCTTCGTTTCAACATTTAATTCGTATGTTTTCGATTCAGGCACCATTTGTTGTAGCTTTTTTGTTGCTAACTGAACGACTTGATCATCGAGGGATTTATGCCCTAAGCTTCCGACTTTTTCACCATACTTAGACATAAACATACGACTTCCCATCGCCACATTTTCCGAACCTTCAAGGACTGTTGCAAGCATGCCTGCATATTCATGTTTTACGCAATCAGTCCACATTGTAAAAGGATTTTTCATCACTCAGCCACCACCTCCGTGATCAGTTCAATATATAAAAGGACGATGCCAGGACAACCTAAACCTAATCCCCATACAGTTTCTTCATCCATGTCGTACTCTTTTAGCAGTGGTTCGCCTTTTTCCATCACTTGTTGAGCGGTAATCGCTACATCCGGCTCTAGGCAACCGCCTGAAATCAGTCCTGTTGTTTTCCCGTCTTCATCAATTAGCATTTTTGCCCCTTCACTTCGGTAAGCTGAACCTGTCACACGAACGACAGTTGCAAGCGCTGTCTTTTTTCCCTTTCGGCTAGCTTCTTCCAACGCTTGAACGATTTTTTGATTTTCCTTCAATCTATTCCCCTCCTAAGCGAAAATGATCTTGATCATAAGGATATTTATGCATATGTTGTGCTAATTTATGAAATGATTTTATATGATGTGCTTCAGCGAAAACGTCTATATATTGAAGGGCAAGCTTCATACCTCTTGCAATCGGCTGATATCCTTTTTTACCTAAAAGTGGATTCAGCCAAATGATCCGATTGACATGTTGCTTAAGTGTATAAAGCCCTTGGTCTAGAGCTGTTAAATCACCACTTTCTAAACCGTCGCTAAAAATCATAAAGACGGTATGTTTTGACATTATTTGTAACCGATTGTCTTGAGTCACTTTGACAAGTGCCGGGCCGATACGCGTGCCTCCACCCCATTCTGACCCAAGGTTTGTCAATGTCGGCATATGTGAAGGATCTTCTTTAGCTAATAAATGTGTCACCTTTTTTACATCTGTTGAAAATAAAAAAAGTTCCATATGTGTTGTCTCATGATGTAAAGCAGAAGCGAACTGTAAAAACAAAGGTGTGTACGAAGCCATTGACCGACTCCCATCACATAATAAGATAAAACGTGTTTTCGTTTTCTGTCTATCTATTTTTGCCGGATCAATCGCATAGCCACCTAAACTAATATTTCTTCTAAATGTCCGCCTTAAGTCGATACGTTTACCATTATGCTGTGGCTTCCAGCGCCGACTTCGTTTCAATTGTACAGAGCGAATAAATGAGCGAACAGCTTTTAACATTTCTCCGTCGTTTTCTTTCGATATCGTGATGGTTTCGGCTCGTTTGGCTGCCCTTTGACTTTGACGTACCGCTTGGAGAAAAGATACGTCTTCGTGCTCATCTTTCCCTTCAGTTGCCATTATTTGCTCACTTTTCTCTGATAATGTTTCATCAGCAGTCCGTACTTCTGATGTCGATGTTTCTTTTTCATCGGTTTGTTGTTCTGTTTGCTCTTCTCCTTTATCTCGCTTGCTATCACCTATGGATTGTAAGCCACGTTCACTTTGTAAACCATGAAAAAAAGCTGTAAACAATTGCTCAAATTGATCACGTTCAAGGCGTGTTGAGCAGAGGATTGTACGCAAACCGAAAAAAATTTCACCTTCATCAGATAGTTGTAGTCTCTCAAGTGCACGAAACGTCGTAATCATCTCATCTGTTGTAATTGAAAAACCTTTGGCGCGTAAGTAATGTATAAAATGAAGAATCTCTTGAACAAACCGACGTGATGTCATTAGAGACTGTTTTGTCTTCATGATTCGATATCCCGTAAAATTTGTATGTTTTCTGCAAGCAAGCGCCAGTCCGTTTGATTTTTCGCAATACATCCAAGTGTCTCTGTCACAGGTGCTTCTTCAAGTTCAGCTAACGCTCGTGCCCAATCAAGACTTTCTGTAACACCTGGTGGTTTGTAAAAAGGCATTTCTCGAAGTCGTTTCATCGTAGTTGCGACACGCTTCGCCAACCGTTTTTCGATGCCTGGTAACTTTGCACGCAGTATTTCTGTTTCCTTTTCAATATTGGGAAAATCGATCCATTCATATAAACACCGACGTCTTAAAGCATCGCTTAACTCACGTGTTCGATTTGATGTTAAAATGACATGCGGTTTATGTTTCGCTTGAATCGTTCCTAACTCAGGAATCGTCACTTGAAATTCACCTAACACTTCAAGGAGAAAAGCTTCGAAAGCTTCATCAGCACGGTCGATCTCATCAATGAGTAAAACGGGTGCTTTCTCTTTTGCCATTAAAGCATTGAGCAATGGCCTTTTTAACAAAAATTGTTCATCAAAAATATTATAATTTTCATATGACTTATTTTCACTCATACGGATATAAAGCATTTGTTTTGAGTAATTCCATTCATAAAGAGCATTTTCCGTATCTAAGCCTTCATAACATTGGAGGCGGATTAATTGCGTATCAAGAATCGTTGCGAGAACTTTAGCAAGCTCTGTTTTACCGACACCAGCAGGTCCTTCAATAAGGAGTGGCTTTTCAAGTGACATCATCAGTTGCATCGTAATCGCTAATGAATGCTCGGCGATATAGCCTTCTTTTCGAAAAGCCGTTTGTATCGAATCCATACCCTACCTCCTTTAAAGATAGAAACAACACGCCCCTACACGCTCGATATAGGGGCGTCTCATCCATTACAATAATTGCTTTAACGCTCGTTTTGTAAAGACTTCTGCCAAGTGGCGGCGATACTCTTCAGAAGCAAATAAGTCACTTCCCATTTCCTGACCTTCTGTAGTTTGTCTAGCCGCTTCTTCTATAAGCTCTTCTGACGGTTGACTCCCAAGTAGTGTTCGTTCGACTTCTGTTGCTCTAAAAGGTACATCGCCAACGCCAGTTACACCAACCCGTGCGTAAGTGATTATGCCATCATCCGTCTGTCCCATGGAAGCAGCGACACCGACAACGGCATATCCTGTCGCTGGGTGAGCATATTTCACATATGTGCTGTTTGCGTCCATCGGTGGCATTGCGAAAGATACGGATTTTAAGATGCTATTTTCCGGCGTAGCTGTAATAAGCGGGCCGAGGAAAAATTCATCCGCCGCGTATGTCTCCTCTCCTTTCTTACTTACAAAATTCATTTCTGCATCAAAAGCGAGCGCTAATGCTGGAAGATCAGAAGCCGGGTCAGCATGCGCAATATTTCCGCCGATTGTCCCACGGTTTTGCACTTGAATATCTCCGATACTTGCAGTTGCTTCTGCTAAAGCTGGAAGGGTTTCTTTAACAAACGGATCATTGGCAATTTCTCGATGTGTCGTCAATGCGCCGACTTCTAAACGATCTTCTGTTTGTTTAATACCTTTTAACTCGGAAATCCGTCCAATATCAATCAATTTCTCAAAGGATGTTAAACGTATTTTCATCAGTGGTAAAATACTATGGCCACCGGCTAGAACTGAAGCCATTCCTCCACTTCCCTCAAGAAGCTGGAGGGCTTCGTCGATTGACTCAGCCCTTTCATAATTGAAAACATTTGCAATCAATCCATTTCCCTCCCACTACGTAAAACATTCCATATTTTTTCTGGTGTTAGCGGCATATCGAGTTCTTTAACATTAAACGGCTTTAATGCATCAAAAACAGCGTTAACGACAGCTGGTGTCGCCGCAATTGTTCCCGTCTCACCGATCCCTTTCACACCGAGCTGATTAACCGGTGAAGGTGTTTCTGTGAAGGCTGTTTCAAACGTCGGGAAAAAGCGTGCTTTTGGCATCGTATAATCCATAAACGTTCCCGAAAGCAGTTGTCCTTGTTCGTTATAAACGGCTCCTTCCCAAAGCGCCTGACCGACACCTTGGACGATACCTCCGTGAACTTGACCTTCTGCAACCATTGGGTTAATGACTGGACCTGGATCATCAACAGCTATATAACGTTTAATCTCTACTTCGCCTGTTTCGTCATCGATTTCAACGACACAAATGTGAGCACCAAATGGGTAAACGAAATTGTCAGGGTCAAAAAATGCCTGTTCTTCAAGTGCTGGCTCAATGCCTTCTGGTAAATCCCAAGCGAGATATGCTTGCAATGTTACATCGGCGAATGAGACGGAGTGATCAGGTACACCTTTTACATTAAAGGAACCATCAGCAAAATCGATATCTTCTTCCGAGGCTTCTAACATATGGGCCGCGATCGTTTTCGCTTTCTTAAGCACACGGTCAGCCGCATTTGCGATCGCTGCCCCACCGACTGGAGTCGTGCGCGAACCGTAAGTGCCCCATCCCATAGAAATACGGTCTGTATCACTATGAATGACTTCAACATCATCTTCTGAAATACCGAATTTTCTTGCAATAATTTGAGCAAATGTCGTCTCCTCACCTTGACCGTGTGGGGATGTTCCAGTAAATACTGACACCTTCCCTGTCGGATGTACACGAACGGTTGCACTTTCCCATAGTCCACCTTGGAAACCTACTTGCCCTGCAACATCCGATGGACCGAGACCACAAATTTCTACGTAAGTGGAAAAACCGACGCCAAGATATTTTCCTTCTTCTCGTGCTTTTGCCTGTTCCTCTTTAAACACTTCATAATCGAGCATTTCTAATGCTTTATCGAGCGAACGGTGGTAATCTCCGCTATCATATTGTAAGCCAAGCGCATTGTCGTATGGGAATTGCTCCTTCTCGATGAGATTTTTTCGCCGAATTTCGAGTGGATCCATACCGATTTCATTGGCATATAAATCAACCATTCGTTCGATCAAGTATGTTGCTTCTGGACGACCTGCACCACGATACGCATCCGTCGGTGTTGTATTCGTAAACACGCCGTATGTTTCTACTTGAGCTTGCTTAATTTTATAAGGACCTGGTGTAATTAAACCGAACAAAATCGTTTCAACACCCGGAGCTGCCGTTGATAAATAAGCACCCATATTAGCGGTATTTTTAACTCTTAATGCTTCAAATGTACCGTCACGCTTACCAGCTAATTCAACATCTAAAATGACGTCACGGCCGTGTGTTGTTGATAAGAAATGTTCGCTACGGTCTTCAGCCCATTTGATCGGTCGTTTTAATTCACGAGCAGCAAACCCGACGAGCGCCTCATCAGGATAAACAGCAATTTTGCAACCGAATCCACCTCCGACGTCGACGGAAACGATTTGCAACTTAGACTCTGGAATGCCGAGTACACCTGAAAGAATAAAACGATGAATGTGTGGGTTTTGTGATGTACACCATATCGTCATGTCACCACTTGCTGGGTTGTATTTAGCAACAGATGCCCTCATTTCCATTGGGTTTGGAATGAGCCTCTGTTGATTGAATCTTTGTTTGACAACAACTTCTGCTTCCTCGAAAACTTTATCGTCAACGTCTCCTTCTTTCCAATGATAAGCTAAATTATTAGGGACATCATCATGAACTTTTGGCGCATCATTTGCTAATGCTTTTTCTTGATTGACATTTGCTTGAAGAACTTCATATTCGACATCAATTAAATCTATAGCATCCCGTGCGACATAACGATTTTCTGCAACAACCATTGCGACACCATCACCAACGTAACGGACTTTATCTTTAGCAAGCGCTGGATGTGCAGGTGTTTGAATATTTGAATCCGGAGGTAACCAAGCTGTTGGGATAGGGTCCATTTTCCCTTCTAAATCTTTTCCTGTATAAACAGCAACAACGCCATCTAAGCGTTCAGCTTCTGTCGTATCAATCGATGTAATATTCGCATGAGCATGTGGACTTCGAAGCATTGCTGCATAAAGCATACCTGTAAACGCAAGATCATCAGTAAACTCACCGTGACCTGTAATGAGTCGTGGATCCTCACGTCTTTTAAGCGGTGTTCCAAAAATGTTTGCCATCGTTTACCCCTCCTCCTTTATTTGACTAGCAGCGATTGATGGTTCAACATCGCTTGATGTTATTTTTTTAGAAGCGTACTCAACTGCACGAACAATATTTTCATACCCTGTACATCTACAAATAACGCCTTCTAAACCATTGCGAATCTCTGCTTCACTAGGCTGGGGATTATGTTTTAATAAATCAACGACAGCCATCATCACACCTGGTGTACAAAAGCCACATTGTAAACCGTGCTTTTCCCAAAATCCTTCTTGCACCGGGTGTAAATCGTCCATATCACCAAGACCTTCGACTGTTGTCACCTCAGCGCTATCCGCTTGTACAGCTAAAACCGTACATGATTTGACAGCTTCCCCATTGAGTAAAACGGTGCAAGCACCACATTGACTTGTATCACAACCGATATGTGTACCTGTTAAATGAAACACATCTCGAAGGGCATGCACGAGCAATGTTCTCGGTTCTACATTTGCTTTCCTCTCTTCGCCATTTACTGTTATTGTCACTTCCATCGTTGGATTTGACAATATGAACACCTCCCAACAATATTAAATGTTATAATGATTGTTCAAAAGTCCGGACTATTTTAAACATATTCGTAAGTCCGATCTTTATGAACAGTCATTGATCGTTAGGTAGACTGTTTCATTTCTGATGCCACTGCGTTAAAAAACCGTCCTAATATAAGCTTAGCAACGCCACCCATGACACGTTGACCAACTCGAGCTAAAACACCGGTTACTTGTACATCTGCCTCACAAGTTAAGCTCGTTTTCGAACCATTTTCCTCTAGAGTAATGAAAGCGTCTGCATTTACCTCGCCTGGGGTGCCTTTGCCTTTTAGTAGCAATCGATATGATTCAGGTTCTTGTTGCTCAGATAAACGAACCTCACCTGAAAATGTTCCTTTCACTGGACCGATATTCAAACCGAGTTCTGCATTGTACAAATCATCATCAATTTGTTCGAACTTTTGACAGCCAGGCAATGTTTTCCTAAGTACACTCGCATCTTGTAAATATGCCCAAATTGTTTCTCGATCACGCTTAAATTCGTGATTGTAATTTATTTGCAAATGCATGATCACCTCCTAAATTTAATAAAGAAATTAATAAAGAAACAAGCAAAAGTTATATAATTGAATCTTTACTAAATATTTATGCAAAATATATGCCAATATTCTAATAAGCGGGATTATAAATTTTTGTAAGAAATTTTTTATTAAATTGTTTCATCTTAGTGTATGATGGGACATTTGACTGAAACATAAGTGAAACATATAATAGTATTAAGTATATTCCGAAAGGTCGTATTATATGGAAAAGAAGGAATTATTACTAAATTCTTGGCGACGCAGTCAAACTTACGGTATTGATCCTAACTACCCAGAAGATGAAGTATTAACAGACAGACGACTTAAAGCGCATCAAGAACGATTATCCACTTTATTTTCTGCCTGCAAGCATGTGTTAAACGACTTGTATAACTATTTGCGTCGGTCTTTATTTATGGTCGTCATATCTGACATCGATGGGTATATCGTATATTCTAAAGGTGACCCACCATTTATCAACCGTGCTAAAAGCGCATCACTTCAATTAGGTGCGAATTGGAGTGAACGATTTCAAGGAACAAACGGCATCGGAACGGCCCTCATAGAACGAACACCGCTTCATATTATCGGCAATGAACATTACTTAAAAAGAAACCAATTTCTAACATGCTACGCTGCCCCTTTATATGATGCCAAAGGAAATCTGCTCGGTATTCTAGATGTTAGCGGGGATGCCCATATGCATCATCCTCATACGTTCGGAATGGTCATAGCCGCTGCTGAGGCGTGCCAATCGAAACTGCTGCTACAAAATTTAAAACATGAACTAACGCTTCGTATCCAAGAAGCGAAAATTATCTCTAAACACGGAAACGCTTTTATGACAGTTGATCATGATGGACTGATTACACGCATCAATAAACATGCAGCTAAAATTCTTGGTGAGACTGAAGAAAAATGCATTGGACAACCTTTAACAACTTGGTTCGAGCAAAAAGATGTCGATCAAATACTTGCTAGTCGAAAGAAAAAATCGTCTCAAGTGAAAATGAAAACAAATAACTCACGATGGTTCGTTGAAGCTATCAAAGATCAAAGAAAACGAACATATCGTTCTGTTTTAACATTACCTGCTAATACCTTCCACTCCCGAAATCAAAACTTAAATGACAATCAAACGATATGGCATTGTCAAAAAGCATATCAATCATTACAACTTGCCCGAAACATTGCACCAACGAACGCATCTATTTATATCCACGGAGAAACAGGAACAGGAAAAGAGGTAATCGCCCAAGAAATTCACCGCTATAGTGGTAGAACAGGGCCACTTGTAACGGTAAATTGTGGTGCTATTCCGAAATCGCTCATCGAATCAGAACTTTTCGGTTATGAAAAAGGGGCTTTTACTGGGGCTCACAAAAAAGGGCAACTTGGAAAATTTCGTGCCGCTGATCAAGGGACACTATTCTTAGATGAAATTGGCGATATGCCCTTAAGCGCTCAAGCCGTGCTTCTTCGGGTACTTGAAGAAAAACGCGTAACCCCGATTGGAGCTAACAAATCAATTCCAATCGATGTTCGTATCATCACAGCTACTAACCGTAACTTAGCGAACGATATTCAAAAGCAAAAGTTTCGCGCTGACCTTTATTATCGTCTATGTGAAATTGAGCTACTACTTCCTCCCCTTAGAAAGCGTGGTGATTTATTTCATCTATCAGATTATTTTTTAAAAGAAATCGCCAGAGAAATAAATGTCAACCATTTTATTTTAAGCGATACAGTTAAAAAACATATGCAAACTTACGATTGGCCAGGCAACATTCGCGAACTTCGTCATACATTACGCCAAGCAGCTTATCAAGCTTTTTTTCAACATCAATCAACCATCATCCATCGTGAACATATTCGTTTTCTCTCGCAAACGACAAAACAAACGGAAACGATCCATGATGAGGAAGCAATGATCGAACGAGCGATTTTAGAAACTCATGGCAATTTATCCAAAGCAGCCAAAATCATTGGCATTAGTCGCTCAACAATATACCGCAAATTAAATGACTACCCACGATTAAAACAATTGCGTGAAGACTTTAAATCTAGAACTGATTAAAAAGAATTGAGCAGAAACAAAGAGTAGTCGTTTCTGCTCTTAAAACTATTTACAATATTTTTGCTAAAAATGTCTTTGCCCGGTCTGTCTTCGGTGTGCTAAAAAATGTTTTCGGCATTCCTTCTTCAATTAAATAACCGTCATCTAAAAATAAAATGCGGTCTGCTACTTCTTTAGCAAAATTCATTTCATGAGTCACAACAACCATCGTCATTCCTGATTGTGCTAAATCTTTCATAACATCAAGTACTTCTTTTACCATTTCTGGGTCAAGTGCTGAGGTTGGTTCATCAAATAACATCACGTCAGGCTCCATCGCTAAGGCACGGGCAATAGCAACGCGTTGTTTTTGTCCGCCAGAAAGTCGCAAAGGATGTTCTGCTAACTTATCATCTAAGCCAACTTTAGCAATTAATGATTTGGCACTCTCTATTGCCGTTGACCGATCGATTTTTTTTACATATATAGGCGCGAAAGAGACATTTTGTAAAACAGTCATATGCGGAAATAAGTTAAAATGTTGAAAAACCATGCCAATTTTTTTTCGAACATCCATAATATTTGCGTCTCGTTTCGTAATATCTTTTCCTTCAATAAAAATTTGTCCTTCACTCGGATATTCTAAAACGTTTAAACAGCGAAGAAATGTTGATTTTCCCGCTCCAGAAGGACCAATGATAGCGACGACCTCTCCTTTTTTAATGTGTGTTGAAATATTGCATAACACGAAATGATTTTCATACTTTTTTGATATATGTTCCACCTTAATCACTAGTACGCATTCTCCTTTCAATGATATTTCCTAAGCGCGTAAGTACATAAACTATGACCCAGTACACGAGTCCGACAAATAGCATCGGTTCGAAGTTATGAAAAGTTTGCGCTCCGACAATTTGCGCTCGTCGCATTAAATCTAAATAGCCAATGACTGACACAATGGCTGATTCTTTCGTTAAATTAATAAACTCATTCATCAAAGCTGGTAATATATTTTTTAATGCTTGTGGTAAGATAATATGTACCATCATATGTTTATACGACACACCTAAGGCAATTGCTGCTTCTGTTTGCCCCGGGTCAACAGCCAAAATGCCTGCGCGAATAATTTCTGAGACGTAAGCTGATGAATTTAAACCGAATGCTAAAATAGCTGATAAATAAGGTGAAATATCATAATCAGTTAATTGAGGAATGGCAAAATAAATGATCATTAATTGTAAAATAATCGGTGTTCCACGAAAAATAGATGTATAAGCATCAGCTAACCATTTTAATACAGCTATATTCGTAATTTTAAATAAAGCTAAAATCGTACCAAGCATGAAGCCAATCAATATAGACATACTGACAAATTTAAGTGTGACCCATACCCCTTCTAACATGAAAGGAATATAGGGCACAATTTGGCTAAAATCCAAATTCATGCCCTTTAACACCTCACTTTTACAATAGATTAATATTTATGCATTAACATGCATGAACCGATCATTTATTCCTCCTCAGTCATCCATTTATCTCGAAGTTCTTCCATCGTGCCGTCTTCTTCAAATTCATCTAAAATATCATTCACATCATCTACAAGGTCGCTTCCTTTAGGAAAGGCAATTCCCATTCCCGGTGATGCTGACGTCGGGTCTTTAATGGCGAATAAATCTTGTGCATTTTTATAGCCAACAGCAACCTCCGTATCCATATACGCGACATCTATACGCTTCGATTTGAGTTCTTGAATGAGAACATTTGAATCATCAAGCTTTTGAATGTCAAAATCATATTCTTCCTGCAACTTCTCGGCGCCTTCTTCCTGTATCGTTCCTAACTGGACACCGACAACTTTACCATCTAAATTTTCAATATTTTCAAACGGGTCATCTTTTAAACTTAAAAACATTTCGCCAGAACGGTGATATTCTTGCGAGAAATCTACATTTTCCCGGCGCTCTTCAGTCATACTCATACCTGCCAATACCATATCAACACGATCAGCTTGTAATGCGCCAATTAGCCCGTCGAACTTCATATCATCAATTTCGAGATCATAACCTAATTCCTCTGCGATAAGGTGGGCTAAGTCGATATCAAATCCTTCAAAATTCCCCTCCTCATCTCGTGATTCAAATGGAGGAAATTCTGCAGACGTTGCCATTTTTAAAACATCATCACCAGCTGTAGCCTCTCCAGATACTTCTGCCTCATCCGTCCCACATCCGACTATAAAACTAACAAAACAAATCATGATGAAACCTTTAAAAATATTTTTCATAACTTCTCCTCCTTTTTATAAATCCTAAAATCCGCCTATGCATATATATAAATAATTATGTATATTTATACCAAATATACGTTATTATTGCAAGTTGTTTTAAAATTTATTGACATCCGTATATTAGGAAAATGAACAATAAAAAAGGTGGATTGCCGTATCCCAGCAATCCACCCTTTAGTGTTATTTTTAATATGCACGTGCCCAGTAAACGAGCGTTTGAGCATCTTTGCCACAGCTTACACACGTCTTTGCAATTCTTTCTTGTTCAAAGGGAATACAACGTGATGTTGCACCCGTTTGTTCGCGAATATTTTCTTCACATTCAACATCTCCACACCACATCGCTTTTATAAAACCACCTTTATCTTCAAGGGTTTCTTTAAATGAAGCAAGCGATGTCGCAGTACTCGTTTTTTCTTCGCGGTGAGCTAACGCTTTGTTAAATAAATTTTGTTGGATATCATGAAGCAATGCTTCGAGGCGACTTTCAAGTTCATTCATGGCGACAAACTCTTTATCACCAGTATCTCGACGAACGAGAACGACTTGTTCTTTTTCAATATCACGCGGGCCAATTTCTATGCGAACAGGGTATCCTTTCATTTCACTTTCATTAAATTTCCACCCTGGACTATGATCACTTGCATCAATATCAACCCGAACAATATCCTTAAGTTGGTCACGTAAATCGTATGCTCTGTCTAAAACGCCTTCCTTATGTTGGGCAACAGGGACGATCATCGCTTGAGTTGGCGCGATCCGCGGTGGAATAACGAGTCCGCGATTATCACCGTGGACCATAATTAATGCACCGATCAAACGCGTTGTCACGCCCCAAGATGTTTGATGGACGTATTGTTCTTCTCCTTCTTCGTCTAAATATTTAATATTAAAGGCTTTTGCAAATCCAGGCCCAAAATTGTGCGATGTACCAGCTTGAAGCGCTCTACCGTCATGCATTAAACTTTCGACCGTTAACGTGTACTCGGCACCTGCAAACTTTTCCGATTCTGTTTTACGTCCTTTAATCACCGGCATCGCTAAATAGTTTTCACATATATCGGCATACATGTTTAACATTTTTTCTGTTTCTTCTGCAGCCTCTTCATATGTCGCATGTGCCGTATGTCCTTCTTGCCATAAAAATTCTAGAGAACGTAGAAAGGGACGTGTCGTCTTTTCCCAACGGACAACATTGCTCCACTGATTATAAAGCATTGGAAGGTCACGGTAAGAATGTACATTGTTTGAATAATACTCACAAAATAACGCCTCAGAAGTCGGACGAACACAAATGCGTTCTCCTAACGCCTCATCGCCACCATGAGTTACCCAAGCAACTTCAGGCGCAAAACCTTCAATGTGATCTTTTTCCTTCTCAAGTAAACTTTCAGGAATAAAAAGTGGAAAATATACGTTCGTGTGGCCTGTTTCTTTAATTTTTTCATCAATCGCTTGTTTCATATTTTCCCAAATGGCAAAGCCATAAGGCTTAATAATCATCGTCCCACGCACAGAACCATAATCGACGAGTTCTGCCTGTTTGACGACATCCGTATACCATTGACCGAAATCATCTTCCATCGCAGTTATTTGCTCAACAAATTTTTTATCTCCACTCAATCCTATCACCTTCTTTTATATCATTTAATATAAAAAAATCCTCAAGTCCGTAAAGGGACCGAGGATTGGTGGTACCACCCTTGTTTACAGCTAACATGCTGTACACTCATTTAGATAACGGCTACAAAACCGCGCCTAGAGGCGAACTTCGAGGTAGGTTCTAATTTGCGTCTTTGGAAATTTTCACCACCCATTTCCTCTCTGAAAAAGACAACAAATTATACTCGTCCTCATCATCGTTTCCAATATTGTATGTTTTAATATATATACTAACATATATAAAGTCAAGATAAGACTATGACTTAAGCTCTTAATTCAAAATTTTTAATTTGCTGTATGCGAGCTATTTTTTGATAAATGTCTGGGATCATTTCTTGTTCCTGAACGACTAATAACAAAACGATGTTAAAAGTGCCGTCTGCTAAATCATTCATTTTAATATGATCGACCTTTAATACGTACGTTTCAAGACGCTGCATGACTTCTTGAATATCTGCTTCGCGATCTAACGTAATTTGTAAATATATTTGTTTAATATGTAGCCGTTGAAAACCCATTTTACGAATGATCGCGGGAATTAACTCAACACTTACTAATAATAGCGTCACTCCAGCTATCGCTTCAGTGTAAAAGCCTGAACCCGTTGCAATACCAATACCTGCAGCTCCCCAAACGATCGCTGCTGTCGTTAAACCAGAGACGGTATCATCTTCTCGTTTTAAAATAACACCGGCACCTAAAAAACCGACGCCAGAGACGATTTGAGCAGCTAAACGAAGGGGGTCCATTCGAACGTCTACAAATTTCGCCGACGGAAATATATAAGCGGACTGTATAGAAACGATCGTTAATAAACAGCTAACGATAGAAATGACTAAAATCGTTTTTAAACCGAGCGATTTTCGTTTTAGTTCTCGCTCAAGACCTATCGTTAATCCGAGAATCGCTGCTAATAATAAACGAACTAACATTTCGCCACTAAAACTTTGAAATAATTCACTGACCACGTCATCGCCCCCCCATTGCGACACTTCATAAATGTTTAGTCCTTTCGCGTTTGGACGCATGTATAAACATATGTAAAAGCCTTTCTTCAACTTTCATAAAATATTTATATCATTTAAAATCTTAATAAATACCGTACAATACAAATCTAGGCTCACTTTTGTGTTAATATTGCAAGCAACTTTAAAATCTATACAAAACGAGCATCAAACACGTGTATTGAAATTAGTACAGCAGGTCTTTGAAAACCAATTGGTGAAATGTATCCGAATCCTGTATTTTTACAAAAGTGTTTTAAAGCTGGGCGTCGAGATCGTTCTAAGTTCTGATGCATATCATCCAGATCACGTCGGATATTAATATGATAAAGTTATTGAATTAGCGCAATCTGTCCGTGCAAACATTTACAAAGCGTCAGAAAAAACATATCCATTAGGTCACCTTAAATGACTCATTTAAAAAGGGTTATTTTTACAGGCCGATCATTGTCACACGATAAATATATGGGATTTGTTGTATGCGCCATACATAATGTTTCATAGGCAGTCGGTTTATCAATCGTTAATATCATAATGGCATCACTTCCTTCTTGTTTCCTTCCAACTTGCATTGTTGCAATATTTACCCGTCATCTGCTAGCACCATTACAACCCGACCAATCGCCCCCGATCGGTCTTGATGGTTAATAAATATATGTGTCCTTTAGACGCAATATCTATACTGTAATGATCAATATTAACAATCCTCGAGCCTAATCCATTGAGATATGTTCCATATATATGCCATTTATTTGCAAACATCTGCCCTTCAACCGTTAATAAATGTGTAACGTTGACGTTTTATGTTCATGAATCGCAATACCTCTTTTCATCGCTAAAAAAGGCATTGACGTTGTTTACCTGCTCCCCTAAATGTCTTCGTAAAAATCCTTTCACGATGTTACATCTTAACGGTGCAACGTCAACGTCGTTTAATGTTCCCGCATAATATATATATATCTTTAACAGCATCATCCAATAGGCGAAATAAGAGCGACCCGAGCTTCTCTGTTAGTGAAAAATGAGGTTTTATTTTTCGCTAGATGTCTTGCAAAACAGACGGTATATTCACTGGATTTTTCGCAATATCTCCTGTTAAAATCCTTGCAATATCTTGGCTAACATTAATTACAACATTTTCTTGTGCTTCTACTGTATTTCTACCTAAATGTGACGTTGTAATAATTTGATCTAGTTCGAATAATTTATGATTCACAACAGGTTCTTCTTCAAACCACATCTAAAGCAGCACCAGCAATTTTTCCCTCACATAAAGCATCTTCATCAATAATACCACCACGTGCACAATGGATAATATATGTGTTTTCTTTCATCAATGCTAACACTTATTCATCGATTAAATAACGTGTCTCTTTTAACAATGGTGTGTGAATAGTTAAAAAGGGGTCATAAGCGATGACATTCATCCATTATTCTGCGCTCAATAAGCTATCTCTGTACCGATGCGACCAAGGCCAATGATGCCGAGCGTTTTATTCTTTAATTCAATACCGATATGTGATGTGCAATGCCAAAACCATGTCTATGCCTGAGGAATATTCTAACCAAGGACATGTGTAAAGCCATTGTATGTTCTGCAGTAGCGTTAATATTTCCATCTGGTGCGTTAACGACGATAAAGCCATGTTCTGTAGTTGCTTCTAAATCAATGTTATCAACCACAGTACTCGCACGCCCGATTTATCTTTAACTTTTTCGCTCATTCGATCACTTCACGGGTGATGTTCGTTTGGCTACAAACGAGCAATGAATCAGCATCTTCAACTTCCAAAAGCAAATGATCATAAGTTAAATTTGTTTTCTCTGGTATACGAAACTAATGCTGGATATATTAACATCGTAGATCTCCTTAAATTAAAAATATTCAGTCAAAAAATGATAAAAAAGCCTTTCGTCTGTTTCATAACGAGACGAAAAGCTTTTCGCGGGATTTACCACTCATGCACTATGCAAAATATTTAGCATAACGTTTAAGTCATTGAATATCCTACTTTATATTATATTCATAAATGTTAGAAATTGTCAATCAATCGTCCTTATTTATACGACCGTTGCTCCTAAAGTATTTGTGAAATGTTCTAAAGCCCATTTATGAGCTTCTTGATTAAAGCTCGCCACACCGTTTTTATGAATAACAATTTTGAAACTCTTATTATAAGCATCAACGGCTGTATGCAATATGCAAATATCCGTACAAACACCGACTAAATGCAGTTCATCTATTTTTCGTTCTCTTAATTTCAATTCTAAATTCGTCCCGGAAAAAGCACTATAGCGTGTCTTATCAAAGTAAAAAACGTTGTCTTGATGTTGATATTTATCATACACTTTTTTCAATTCACCATATAACTCTTTTCCCGGCGTTCCATTAATATTGTGCGGTGGGAAAAGCTTTGCTTCCGGATGAAAGGTATCCCCTTCTTCATGTGCATCAATTCCAAAAGCTACAAAGTCACCGTTTTCAATAAAATCTTTGGTTAATTGAACGATATAATCCTCTAACGCTTGCCCAGGTGCACCACATGTTAACTTCCCATCTTCTGCGACAAAATCATACGTATAATCGACATTTATTAACGCCCGTTTCATCATTCATCACCTACTTTGAAAATTTTATTTGCGTTAAATTGTGAAATACTGAACATGATAGCGCATAAGTATATTAACAACAATATATATCCTTTCTATATATTTTTCAATAACGAATTTTAAAAATTTAATATATAAATATTCCCCCCACTTCTCTTTGATACTGTCGTGAGGGAAATATATGACACTTACAAATTTTTATTGTTTATTCGTATCATCTGCTAGTGGGTTAAACCCATCGCCGACGATTTTAAATGAGTATTTGCCCGCATTTAATTCATTGACGAAAACATCCCAATTAGCTGCATTAACGGCGACTAAAAACAAACGATCTAAAACATTTAAATCATCAATCGCCATAATTTGTTCGCGAACATTCTTTGGCACTTCTCCAAACCGCATTTGTATTAATCCTAATAAATCTTCTATTTCATGGGCGTGGATCGTCACTTGCTTATGTTCATGCATCACTTGTCCCTCCTATGCCTCATCTTAGCCAAAAACGATTACAATTAACAGCTATTTAGTTAATAACGAGGCGTAAATTTTACAAGCACAGTTTTATGAAAATTGCTCGACTTTAATCGAATGTGCCTCGCCTTTTAAACGCATCGCTGCCTGATATGTCGGACCGACGATATCTGTATAAGAAAATCCGTATTCAATCGCTGTTGTAATAAAACTTTTCGCTAAGCGAACAGCATCGAAAATTGTTTTACCTCTTGCCATATAAGCTGCGATCGCTGCAGAGTAAGTGCATCCTGCGCCATTTGTATTAACTGTATCGATACGTGGAGCCTCAAATGTTGTAATCGTTTTTCCGTCATATAACACATCGACTGCTGGCCCATTCAGTCGGCCACCTTTGACGAGGACGTAATTGTTACATATTTCATATAAATCAACGGCTGCTTGTTTTAAATCAGCAACAGTAGTTAATGAGCGTCCACCTAATAATAACGACGCTTCTGGCATATTTGGTGTAATAAGTGTTGCAAGTGGTAACATTTTTTCTTTCAACACTTCAACTGTATCATCAGCTAATAGCTTTGAATCTAGCTTCCCTACCATGACTGGGTCAACAACGATATTATGAAGCTTTTCTGCAGAAAGTAGTTCAGAAACCCTTGTGATCACTTCTTCAGAAAATAACATGCCAATTTTTAAGCCGTCGACACCTACTTCTTCAATCGCATTAGCAAATTGAGCTTCAATCGCTTCTAGTGTAAGCGGATGAATATTTTTGTTCGTCTCCGGATGCCTTGCGACAACAGCCGTCACGACACTCATCCCATATACATCTAACTCCTGAAATGTCTTTAAATCAGCTTGAATACCTGCACTTCCCCGTGGTGCCGACCCTGCGATCGTTAAAGCACGAGCTGGTTTTTCCAATATATGGCCTCCTTTCTTGATCGATCAATTAAAATAAATGCTTATCTTAAAAATATCAAAAAACTAAAAGAATTACACGATTAACGATTACAAATCACTAAAAAATCTCTTGGATATAAAAGCAAATCGAATTATATGCAAGCATATTTTTGAAAGCATTTGTTTGTCATACTGTATCCTTTAATATGATGGCTAATGACTTATTATACGCAATTATGGCGTTTGAATGAATTTTCCATCATATATAACATAATAGTATAACAATTTTAAGCGTCTACAATGACAAAAAGAGACTAAGTTAACAATAAATATGTAAAGCGCTTTCTATTAAAGGGAGGATTTCTTTAAAATATGAAAAAAACTTTACAAATGATCATTTTTTTCACGTTACTTATATTTCTTAGTGCATGTGGTTTAAAACATACGAATACATTAGAAAAGCTCCAGGACGAAGGGAAGGTAGTCGTCGGCTTTGCGGATGAAAAACCATATGGGTATGAAAATGAAGACGGTGAATTAACAGGTGCTTCTGTTGAGACGGCAAAAGCTGTGTTTAAAGAACTAGGTATTGAAGAAGTAGAAGGACATCTTGCGGATTATTCCGAGCTCGTTCCGGGTCTAGGTGCTAGAAAATTTGATGCCATTACTTCCGGGATGGCGATTACACCTGAACGTTGTGAAAAAGCAGCTTTTGCTGAACCGGATATGAAATATGGTGAAGGGCTTATCGTACAAAAGGGAAACCCTCTTAATCTTCATAGCTACAAAGATATTGCCTATAACGAAGAAGCCGTAATCTCGATTATGTCTGGTGCCACAGAAAATGATTTTGTCGTCTCTGAAGGCGTTGGTGAAAAGCAAATTCAAAGTGCCCAAGATATTCCAGCAACAATTGCTGCTGTTGAATCCGGCCGAGCGGATGCAACGACAGCGACAGAAATGACCCTTCTTATGGCTCTTGAGTCTGCCGAGTCCGATGAGCTTGAGTTCGTTGAAGATTTTGAGCAACCTGATGTCGAAGGCGTTCCAAGTTATGGCGCTGTTGCCTTTCACCCTGATGATGAAGAATTGTTAGATGCTTTTAATGAAAAACTCGATGAACTAAAAGCAAACGGAACGATTCAAGAAATTTTAGAGGAAAATGGATTTGATGCTGAACGAAATTTCCCAGAGGAAAATATTACCACAGATATAGTTTGTAAAGGGAAGGAAAAAGAATACATTGAACAATAGTGCCATGCCACTTTTAAAGGATCTATGAAGAAATTGCATACAAGGAGTGGTCAACCATTCACGCAGTTACTGAAATTATTCCTTCATTAATGCGCGGTATAAATATAACATTAGGCATTCTCATTGCTTCGGCTATTTTTAGTTATATCATCGCATTTATTGCTGGATTGTGCCGATTGGCAAACAATATCGTTATACGGACAATTACCGGCTTATATGTGGAAATTTTTCGCGGTACATCATTAATCGTTCAACTATTTTGGTTGTACTATGCATTACCTATTTTATTTAACATCCATTTAGGTAACGATTTTTGGGTAGGCGCATTAGCCATTGGTCTTAATTATGGCGCGTACATGTCGGAAATTGTTCGAGGATCCATTTTAGCTGTTGATGAAGGTCAAAGAGAAGCTGCAACAGCCCTTAACATGACACGATTTCAACGAATGAGGTTCGTTATCTTCCCACAAGCTATTAAAATGATGCTTCCCGAGTTTGGTAATTATTTCATTCAAATGTTAAAAGCGACATCTCTCGTCTCATTAATTGCTCTAAAAGATGTTTTATACTACGGCGAAATTATGCGATCAACAAATATTGCGCTTGGTCCAACAATTTACTTATTCATTCTTATTATCTATTTTATCATTGCACTTCCAATCATTATCTTCATTAGAAAAGCAGAAGAAGCATCTAAGAAGGGAGTCGCACGTTAATGATGAATTGGAATTGGGATGTATTTTTCGACGCGTTTCCTATTGTTATTAAAGGATTACACGTAACTGTAGGTTTAACATTTGCATGTTTTATCTTTGCATTAATTTTTGGTTTCGTTTGGGTTTTTCTTAGAAGAATCCCATTAAGATTTGTGCAATGGAGCATTACGTGGACAATGGAGTTTATTCGATCAACCCCTCCACTCGTTCAATTGTTTTTTATTTTTTATGCACTGCCTGTCGTTCCAGGTATAAGCATTACACTAAGCCCATTTATGAGTGGTGTCATCGGACTTGGTCTTCATTTTAGTACGTATATAAGTGAAGTGTATCGATCAGGAATTGAATCTGTAGACGAGGGGCAATGGGAGGCTGCCAAAGCTTTAAATTTTTCAACAATCAAAAAGTGGACACAAGTTATTTTACCACAAGCGATCCCACCAACCATTCCGATGCTTGGAAACTACTTAATCATCTTGTTTAAAGAAGTACCATTAGCTTCAACGATAGGTGTTTTAGGCATTTTACAACTCGCTCAGGATTATGGTGCAAAAACGTGGGATTATGTAGAACCTTTAACGATTGTAGGATTATTGTTTTTACTATTAAGTTATCCCTCCGCACTTCTTATAAAGAAGTTAGAAGAAAAAGTAAATCATCATTTTAATAAAAACAATATTTTAGAAGAATAAATAAAAGGAGAGAAAATATGTCACAACCGATTGTTAAGTACCAAGATGTGCATAAATCTTTCGGAGACATTGACGTTTTAAAAGGCATTAATTTAGAAATAGATGAAGCGGAAAAAGTTGCTATCATCGGCCCGAGCGGCTCAGGAAAAACGACGCTAATTCGGCTATTAATGACATTGGAAAAGCCTTCATCAGGTAAAATTACTGTAGATGGTAAGTACTTATGGCATATGGAAAAAAATGGTAAAATAGTAGATGCCAGTGAAAAGCATTTACGTCAAGTACGTGGGAATATAGGAATGGTATTTCAACATTTCAATTTATTTCCGCATATGACTATTTTAGAAAACTGTATGACAGCTCCTATTCATGTGCAGGGCATAGATAAAATAACAGCCAAGCAACGGGCGATTCAAATGTTAGAGAAAGTTGGACTTGGTGATAAATTAGACGATTATCCTATACAACTTTCCGGTGGACAAAAACAAAGAGTCGCAATGGCACGCGCGCTCGTCATGCGACCGAAGATTATGTTATTTGATGAAGTAACATCAGCCCTCGATCCGGAACTTGTTGGCGAGGTTTTAGAAGTCATTCGTGACATTGCTAACCGTGGGGATATGGCGATGATTCTCGTCACACATGAGATGGAATTTGCTCTGGATATTGCTGATCGTGTCGTATTTTTAGATGATGGTGTTATAGCTGAGGATGGTCCGCCAACTGAAGTTTTACAACAAAATAACAATGATCGCTTAGAAAGTTTTCTTCACCGCTTTAGGAGTAATGGCTCTTATTAATGTTAAAATGAAAGCATTGATGATAATATCAGTCATCAATGCTTTACGTTTTAATATGTTCTTCTAAATCTTCCCCGATAATTCGAACTTCACGCTCTAAAGTAACACCAAATGTCTCCTTAACTGTCTGTTGAACATATTCGATAAGTGCAATATATTCTCCAGCTGTCGCATGATTTCGATTAACGATAAATCCCGCATGTTTGCGAGAAACTTCGGCTCCCCCGATCCGTTTACCTTGCAATCCACTATCTTGAATTAACTTACCCGCATAATAACCAGGCGGTCGCTTAAAAACACTTCCACACGATGGATATTCTAATGGCTGTTTTGTCTCTCGTTTATACGTTAAATCATCCATGATCGCTTTAATATGGTCGTAGTTTCCATTCTTGAGATGAAATGTCGCCTCAAGTACAATATAACCTTTTGTCGGAATATTGCTCGTTCGGTAATCTAAATCTAAATCATCAACTGTCAATGTTTTTATATTACCTAGCGGATCAACGACGACTGCTGATGCGAGGACATCTTTAATTTCGCCTCCGTAAGCGCCAGCATTCATATAAAGCGCGCCTCCGACAGAACCAGGGATACCACAAGCAAACTCTAAACCTGTTAAATGATGTTTGAGCGCTTGTTGAGATACGTCAATGATTTTCGCACCACTTTGGGCAACAATCGTTGTATCATTGATTTGAATATCTTTTAATTTATTTAAACTCATGACGATACCTCGAATACCACCGTCTTTAATAATTAAATTTGATCCATTTCCAAGCAAAGTAAATGAAATATGCGCATTGTTAGCAAACTTAACGATCGCTTGAACTTGTTCATATGTTTCAGGCGTTACAAAAAAATCAGCTTTACCACCTAAACGGGTATACGTATGGCTTTTCAATGGTTTATTTAACATGACATTTTCTTCTCGCGTCATTGATATTAATGTTTCATATATATATTTATAACGACCATTCATTAGAAAAATCATTCCTTTGAAAGTTATTCTCGCTTTACGTTTATTATATGATAAATGCCTAAGAATGTCCTTGTTCTTTTTTGTTCAATATTTGTTACCTTTACAATTATATCACAAATTTCAATAACATTAACCATATACATTATAACACTTATATGATATATTCATGATCATAAAAAACCTGAGTATAAAAATACTCAGGTGCCTAGATGATTATATTAAATTTTCATATCAACTTCTGCTTTTTCTTTTAATTCTTCAATACGCTCTTGCATTTTCTCGCCTTCTTTTTCCTGCTTAAGGCCTGTCTTTAACATATCTTCAACATCCTCTAATTCTCCGATATCTTCATTTTCATCCTTAATTTCCTGATAAAACTCTTCTACCTCTTTCTCGCTGACGTCAATATCAGGAAATTCTTCCGCGACATATTTATCATAAAGCATCTCAAAAGCTAACTGCATTTTAAATGACGACTCTGTAAAATGATATTCATCTAAAAAAGACTTAAATTGTTCTTCATCTTCTTGCTTGATCTCCTCGATTTCAGAATCAATTTCTTCTTCACTTATTTCAACACCTTTTTCCTCAGCATCTTGTTTGAGTAGCTCTCGTTCGACTAAAGCATCTAAAGCTCTTTCTCTGACCGAATCTTGATCATCTACATCTTCACCTAATTGAAATAGTTGAACTTTCGTTTGTAAATAAGCTAAATTGTATTCATCACCAGTGACATCTGTTCCATTAATGTGAGCGACAACTTCATCATCATCCACTTTTTCGTCATCAGTAACCTCAAATGATTGCTCTTCTTCCGGCTTTGGCTCTTCTGTTGAATCTCCCCCACATGCTGCTAGTAACATTGTAAAAACTAATAAACTTATTAACGTTATCCGCCTTTTCATGATAAACCCTCATTTCCAATCTATTGTATTTTCATTCAAACATATGAAAGAAGCTAATACAAGTATTGACAACTCGAAAAAATTAAACACGCTTATGAGGGATTTATTCGATATTCTCTAAACTCTCCTGAATCTCGTCTATCATTGCTTGAATAGAAACGAGGCCTCCACCGGATAAATACCAATAATTTGGATCTAAATATATAATATTATCATTTTCATAAGCAGATGTTTTTTGTACTAATTTATTTTCTACAATTTGTTCAGCAGCCGATTCTCCCTCAACGACAGCGCTACGGTCAATGACGTAAAGTAAATCAGGATCCGTTTCTAACACGTATTCAAAGGAAACATTTTGGCCATGTGTTGAAGCTTCAATATCTTTATCAACGGCTGGAACACCAAACACATCGTGAATGAGTCCGAAACGTGAATGAGGACCGTACGCACTAATTTTATCATCATTCGCTAAAATAATAAGCGACTCTTGACCATAGTCATCGGCAATTGTTTGTAGTTCATCAATGGATTCATGAATATCTTCAAGCTTTTGATCAATTTCCTCTTCTACATCAAAAAGCTCTGCAATCACTGATAAATTACTTTCAAAGGATTCCATATAGTTCGTCGTATCAATATCTAAATGAATCGTTGGAGCAATATTCGATAATTCATCATATAATGTCGACTGACGCCCAGAAATAATAATGACATCTGGATCAATTTCAGCAATTTTATCAAAGTCTGGCTCTTTCAAACTTCCAACATCCTCATATTGTTCGCTTGTATATTCCTCTAAATATGTTGGAATATTTCCACGTGGCACTCCATCCACATCAATATCAAGAATATCAAGTGTATCTAAAATACCGAAATCAAAAACGACGATCGATTCAGGATTTTTGCTAACCTCTGTTTCCCCTAAGTCATGTTCTATTGTAATGGTTTCTGCAGCATCGTTATTAGCGTCTTCATTATTTTGCCCACATGCTGCTAAAACGACAATAAATGTACTTAGTATGATTCCATATACAAGCCTTTTCATATAATATCCTCCAATTTGTCGATATTTCCCGGGGAATGTTTTATAAAGCATTATTGGAAATAGAGGCAAATGCGTTGATTATCAATTTCTTGAATATTAAAGTCAATATCGTAAATATCTTTAAGCACACATTCATCGATCACGTCACATGTTGGTCCTTGTTTGACAACTCTTCCATCTTTTAAAGCGACAATTTGATCTGAATAGCATGAAGCGAAGTTAATATCATGAATGACAATAAGAATTGTTTTATTTAACTCATCTACAAGGCGACGAAGTATTTTCATAATTTGTACTGAATGGCGCATATCTAAATTGTTTAATGGCTCATCAAGTAAAATATATTCGGTATCTTGAGCAATTACCATGGCAATATGTGCCCGTTGACGTTGGCCACCACTAAGTTCATCGATAAATTTATGTTGAATATCACGGAGTTCCATATAATCAATCGCTTCATCGACCTTTGTCCAGTCTTCTTTTGTTAGCCGTCCTTGAGAATACGGAAAACGGCCGAAGGAAACAAGTTCACGAATCGTCAATTTTAAATTAATTGAATTGGATTGTTTCAAAATCGATATTTTTTTCGCTAAATCGTTATTTTTAACCTTTTTAATATTTTTTCCATCAATCGTGACTTCTCCGCCATCTTGTGTAATGAGGCGACTAATCACTGAGATTAACGTACTTTTGCCCGCCCCGTTCGGACCGATGAAAGATGTAATCGTTCCTTTCTTAATATTTAAGGAAATGTCGTCTAACACCTTTTTGTCATTAAAAAACTTTGAAACTCCTTCAATATTTACCATGCTTTATTCTCCTTTAACAAAAGAAATATAAAGTAAATGCCACCGACAAAATTGATGATGACACTTAGTGTCGTTTGAAAAGTAAATATCTTTTCGACGATGAACTGGCCACCTAATAAAGCAATCATACTTATGCCTGCTGATCCTAAAATGAGATAAAAATGTCGATACGTTTTTAAAAACTCGTGAGCGAGATTAACGACGAGTAGCCCGAGAAAAGTAATTGGGCCGATTAAAGCTGTTGATACTGAAATAAGTATGGCAACGATAATCAGTAAATGTTTGACAACTTGATCATAAGGGACACCTAAATTAATCGACTGATCTTTTCCTAAGGCTAAAACATCTAAATATTTATAGAAACGTGCGAAGTAAAGTGTAACTGCTATAATAATGGTCAGCGAGAAATAAACGAGTTCAGTATTAACATTGTTGATACTTGCAAACATTTGATCTTGTGCGACCATAAATTCATTTGGGTCAATGAGCACTTGCATAAACGACGTAAAACTACTAAAAAATGTCCCGAGTATAATACCGATGAGCAGTAAAAAGTAAATATTATTTTGTTCACCTTTAAAGAGAAATTGATATAGCACTAAAGAAAATAAAACCATTGCCCCTATAGAAATCATGTAATTCATATGGCTATTCATCATGACAAATGATTGCGAACCGAAAAGAAAGATAATTAACGTTTGTATGAGTAAATAAAGTGAATCAAGTCCCATCACACTAGGTGTTAATATACGATTGTTTGTGATCGTCATGAAAATTGTCGTTGAAAAGGCAATTGAGCCTCCTGTTAAAATAATCGCAAGTACTTTGATGATTCGTCGTGGTAAAATATAGCTTATATTCCCACTTAAATCATAAAACACATACAATACGGCGAGTAGTCCGGCAATGACGAGTAAACTGATCGTTTTCTTCTTATATGCCATATTTTTTTCTCCTTATCAGTAAGTAAATAAATATTCCACTGCCGATCACGCCAACAGTTAAACTGATGGGAATTTCATACGGATATATAACGACTCTGCCAATAATGTCACACATGAGCACAAATAGCGCACCTAGCAACGCTGTATGCATTAAATTATTTTTTAAATGATCGCCTTGATAAATCGTTACGATATTTGGAATGATTAATCCTAGAAAAGGAATGACACCTATCGATAAAACGACAGACGCTGTTACAAGGGCAACGATAATTAACCCGAGATTAACGACTTGCCGATAATCAAGCCCTAAGTTTTTCGCAAAATCTTCGCCCATACCAGCAATTGTAAATTTGTTCGCATATGCGTAAGCGATCCCTAAAATTGGAATCGTTACAAATAGTAGTTCATAGTTTCCACTCATAATCATAGAAAAGTCGCCTTGCATCCAAGATGTCATATTTTGAATAAGGTCATTACGATAGGCAAAAAACGTTGCGATTGAATCAATGATATTTCCAAACATGAGCCCAACGAGTGGAATAAAAATCGCATCTTTAAACTTAATTTTCTCAAGTACTTTCATAAAGATAAATGTACCTAATAAAGCAAAGGCAAACGAAACAACTATTTTTTGTAATGGGCTAGCAGCCGTAAAAACCATTAATGATACAAGGATGCCTAATCGTGCTGAATCTAGTGTACCAGCTGTTGTTGGAGAAACGAATTTGTTGCGACTAAGCTGTTGCATAATTAACCCACAAACACTCATACTCGCTCCCGCAATAAGAATACTTATAAGTCGTGGTATGCGACTGACGAATAAGACGTGGGCTTCTTCTTCAGTTAATGAAAAAATATCGCTTATAGAAAGATGAGATACACCGATAAAAAGTGATGTGAAAGAAAAAATAATGAGTGCAATGACTAAATATCTAATTTTCATATATTATCCTTCTCTATTCAATTGATAATGATTATCATGTTAGTAACATTCTAATTAAGAATGAGATTCATTACCAATTAGATCTAACCTGAGTATAGCATAGAAACAAAATAGCGACAATGAATAATTTTTGACATCAAAACAATGTTAACGCCCCGTAAGTGCCCTTTTAAAAACGGGAAGATGAAAGCAAAAAGTCGTAAGAGAAAAGACATCTTTAAGTCTAAAAGTCTTCTTACGACAGCTTATCAATGATGATTAAAATTAATCTAGTCATGGGTTGTTCAACACATTCAATTTGATTGTTCACAATCGTCCCCAATACAAAATAATGTCTCTGTATTTTTGGGACGATTTTTACGCTTAGTTTTCTCCCATATATCCTCTAAAGCTTGTAAAAAAGCTTTTGGGGAATATGTACCAGAAAGCGCATATATATCATTAAAAATAAAAAAAGGGACGTTTTTTACACCTAGTTCTTTCGCTTCTTCTTCATCCACATGAACAGCCCGTTTATATTGATTTGTCACAAGCAGTGATTCGACATCTGCTTGATTAAGTCCGACGTCTTGAGAAAGATTGTACAATGTCGAGTGATCAGAAAGATCTTTATTTTCTTTAAAAAACGCCTGAAAGAGCCTAGTGATCATATCGTCACCTTTTCCCACTTTAATAGCATATTTCACTAAACGGTGGGCATCTAAAGTATTTATCGGTTTAATTTTTTCAAAGTAACATCCAACACCCATATTCTTTGCTTGCTTTTTGACATCTTTTAAAATATTTCTCATTTGTTCGGTCGTTAAACCGTGTTCGCGCGCAAGCATTGTATCATAAGATGATTGAGCGAAATTATGAAGTTCATAACTTTTATAATCGATAAAAACGCGCTGGCTATATGGAAATTGTTCCAAAGCTAACGTCAAACTTATTTTTCCTAGATAACAAAACGGGCAAGCGAAATCAAACCACATTTCTATTTTCATGTTACACACCTCGGTTCTGTAAATATTGTAGCATAGCTTGCCCTTCTTAAGACATTTTGTGCTTAAAATTTTAAACGTCATATATAACTATATTTCGAATACTCCTTTTAAATCATCAATGTTTATACTCATCATCAATAAAGCGGCCGTAATCAGGAATTGCAACGTCGGAGAAATTTTCCACCAATTTTTCTAGTCCTTCTTCTAGCACATCACCTGTTAAGGCAATCCCATGACCAGAAACGACAATTTCTGGCTGTAACTTAGCTAACTTTTTAACAGAATTTTCAGCTTCCTTCCAGTCCGTCGTTAAATATCTTGGAGGGCCATTGATCTCAGGGGTTTGCATGAGCACATTATAAAACGAATCTTGCCTGACGGTAATAAATGCATCGCCTGATAGAAGCAAAGCATCTTTTTCCCGAAATAATGATATGTGACCTGGTGAATGTCCCGGTGTATGAATCCATCGCCATTCCTTTAACCCAGGAACAGTTTGATCACTCGGTAATGGATGTATGGCGTCACCTAGATTAATCGGCTCATTTGGATACATTTTTGAAATTTTCGCTAATAAACCACCCTCCACAGTCGCATCAGGTGTTGGAAAACTTTTTTTCCCTGTTACATATGGTATTTCTAACGCGTGAATATACACTGGCACTTGCCATCTTTTAACTAAGTCAACTGCACCACCGACATGATCAAAATGAGCGTGCGTTAAAATAATACATTTAGGCTTACTATCTTCACCAAATCTTTGGTGAACAACATTCATAATCTCCTCTGCCGCATAAGGCAATCCTGTATCGATTAAAACCCAATCATCCGTATCAGGATAACCGATGAAACAAACATTAACGATCTGGTCTGTATAATAATAAACATCATTCGTCACTTCTTCTCCTGTTCGGCTCGTCATAGATGTCATCGGAATATATTTATAATCGCCACTTTGATATATATTTTTATCCACTGATTGACCTCCCCTCGCCATTAGTTTGTCAGGCAGTTTATAAAATATCCTTTTTAAAATTAATAAATCATTTTTTAAAAGAAAAAACGCTACTAAAAACCTTGTAGCGTTTTTCCGGGTTATATGTTATGAATAATCGTCCTCTAACAAAGAACGTCCCATAATATTTACACGATTTGTATTTTTCAATTGATTAATCGTTGTCACACCAATACCGAACATCGTTGTCTTAAGCTCAAATTCGATCTGTTCCATCGTTTGTATAACAGAAGCTTTTGACTCTGTTGCCGCCTGTAGAAGTTTACGGGCGTAACCAATTACATCGGCACCAATTGTGATCGCCTTAGCTGCATCAACACCTGTTTTCATACCACCGCTTGCAACAATTGGGACATTTTGCAATTTACTTTTCACCGAAACTATACAATCTTTCGTCGGAATCCCCCAATTATTAAAGGCTTCAGCAGCCGCTTGACGTAATGGATCTTCCGAACGAAGTTTCTCAACTTGGCTCCAAGATGTTCCACCTGCACCAGCGACATCAATATAAGCGACACCGGCATTGTGCAATTTTTCAGCGACAGTTCCATCAATGCCAAAACCGACTTCTTTGACACCGACAGGAACGTTTAAAGACTGACAAACTTTTTCAATCTTAGGAAGTAAGTTTGCAAAATTTAAGTCTCCTTCATCTTGGATCACTTCTTGCAAACTATTCAAGTGAAGAACGAGTGAATCGGCTTCTGTACGATCTACAATTTTTTGACATTCTTCATAACCATATCCATAATTTAGTTGTACTGCGCCTAAATTAGCAATTAGGGGAACAGAGGGCGCATATTTACGAATTAAAAATGAATCTTCATGTACATCACTTTCAAGTAATGCTCGGGTAGAGCCAAGACCAATTGCCCACCCTCTCTCTTCGGCAGCTTTTGCTAAATTTTTATTAATCGTCGCTGCTAATTCTGAACCACCTGTCATCGAACTGACGAGAAAAGGTGCTTGAAGTTTTTTATTTAAAAACGTCGTCTCAAGTGTAATATCAGCAAAATCAATTTCTGGAAGTGCATTATGTATGAAGGAAATGCCCTCAAGACCTGTTGATTTATTAACGCCCTCAACGTTTTCTGTCAAACAAAGTCGAATATGTTCCGTTTTTCGCTTATTAATATCTACTTCCATCCCATAGCCACCTTTATTCGATATTTAAATCCTTTCACTAACGTGATTCTTTTGCTCAGTATATCATTAATAGATGAAGAAATAAAAAGTTATCGACTTGTCTCTTAAAACAATATTCATACAATAAAGTTTATTGTTAAATTTTTTATAACTATGTCCGATATTTAAATTAAAATACTTGATTGGGGAGGTATCAATGAAAAAGGAAAAACGAACGAACGGGCGATTTCAATTTTTAAACTGGAGAAACATTAAAATTAGTCGTAAATACTTTACAGCATTTTTAATGTCCGCTATTTTATTTTTATCTGTTGGCAGTATCGTTTATTTTCAGTTTACTACCTTACAACATAATATTGATCACATTCAAAAAGAAAGTTTACAAGCGAATGATATGGCTAAATTAGCTTCACTTTTCCAACGCAAAGACGTGCAAATAGCCGATTTTATTATCGCAAAAGACGAGGATATCGCTAATAATTTTGAAGAAACAGCAACTGAATTAAACAAACTGATTGAGACGCTAGAGCCGCACATGCAAACAAAAGGAGAAAAAGCAGCCTTTAAAAAAATTAAAGCGAGCGATGAACAATTAAATTATATGTTTGAAAATATCGTTGATGAAATCGAGCGCGACGTATCAGTCCTTAATGACTCAGCTTTACGCCGAGATTCAGCTGCATTGCGAGAAACAATCCTTGATTCAGTTGAAGAGTTAATTACCGTGATGCAAAATGAGCAATCCGTAGCTGTTGAAAGTGCGCAAGAAAGTATTAACCATAGCATAATCATCCTAATCATCGCAGGCTTATTAGCTCTTTTCATTGGCATATTATTTATTCTGTTTGTCAGCCGAGGTATTTCTAAACATCTACATAAGCTCGTTGATATGACTTCTAACATCGCACGCGGAAATCTTGCTATCGATTCTTTAAACTATAAAGGAAAAGATGAAATTGGACAATTAGCTACAGCTGTTAATGCTATGAAAGATAATATTCATCACATATTAACGAAAGTAACCAATGCTTCTCAAGCTGTCTCGACAAGTAGCGAAAAATTAAGTAAGTCTGCTGATGAAGTCAAAGAAGGAAGCGAACAAATCGCCTCAACAATGGAGGATCTTGCATCCGGCTCTGAATCACAAGCAAATAGCACGTCACATTTAGCAGAAAATATGTCAAACTTTGTTTCAATGATTCAAAGGTCAGAGGCATACGGACAAGAAGTTGCCGAAACATCCAAAGGTGTTACGCAATCAACTAATGAAGGAACGGCCTTAATGAAAGAATCCATTCAACGCATGACGAATATCGACAATATCGTGGCACAATCGGTCAAACATGTTCGGGAATTATCTGAACAATCTGCTGAAATTTCTAAACTCGTTCTCGTCATCGAAGATATTGCAGATCAAACGAACTTGTTAGCATTAAACGCTGCCATTGAAGCAGCTCGAGCTGGTGAACATGGACAAGGTTTTGCCGTTGTAGCTGATGAAGTGAGAAAATTAGCTGAACAAGTAACATCTTCTGTCTCTGACATTACGAATATCGTAACGAACATTCAAGTGAAAACAGAACATATCGTCCATTCACTTCATAGTAGCTATGAGGAAGTTAAAGAAGGTACGAAACAAATTAAACAGACAGGAAAAAGCTTTGAAGCAATAGATGCATCTGTCGCTGATATGGTTGATAAACTCGTCTTTATTTCCAAAAATTTGAAAAATATTACCGAAAACAGTCAATATATGAATCAAATAATAGAAGATATTGCTTCTGTTTCCGAAGAATCCGCTGCCGGTGTTGAGCAAGCTACTTCCTCATCGCAACAAACATCAAGTACAATGGATGAAGTAGCGAATCATGCAAGTGAATTATATGAGCTTTCGAAACAATTAAACAAAGAAATGAAAGTGTTTACATTATAAAAGATAACTACTTTCAACATGCTCTCCTTGCAGTGAATTGAAGGAGAGCATGTCATCGTTAAGCATGCATTTTTCTATGATATAAAAAACAAGTTTTTAAATGATCGTTAACCATCCCAACAGCTTGCATAAATGCATAACAAATCGTTGGACCGACAAATTTAAACCCGCGTTTTTTCAAATCTTTGCTCATATCAGTCGATTCTTTCGTTGCTGAAGGAACATCTTTATAAGTTTTCCAATCATTTAAAATCGGCTTTCCGCCAACGAATTGCCAAATGTATTGATGAAAGCTTCCAAACTCCTCTTGAATTGCTAAAAATGCCTTCGCATTTGTAATGACTGAGCGAATCTTTAATTCATTGCGGATGATATTTTTATTTTGTAGCAATTGTTGCACCTTATCTTCGTTATATTGACTGATAATTGACGGATGAAAATAATCAAACGCTTTTCGGTAACCCTCTCGCCGCTTAAGAATGGTTAACCAACTTAAACCAGCTTGAGCTCCTTCTAACGATAACATTTCAAATAAATAATGATCCTCATCTGTATGCACTGACTGTTTTAATCGAGCAAAAGGAATCCCCCATTCTTCGTCGTGATATCGCCTATAAAGTGGATCATCTGTGACCCAATCACAACGCGTTTTGTTCATCATGATTCATCCTTCGTCTCTACCGGATTATTTTCATAAGAAATCCAATCACTGTAACTACCTGGATATAATGTGACATGTTTATACCCGGCTAACAATAAGCCGATTACATTTGCACAAGCTGAAACACCTGATCCACAAGAAACGATAATTTCACTCGTCTTCGGTAGTGATGAAAAATGATTTTGTAATTCCTTTTTACTTTTCCAGGTTCCGTCTTCATGTAAAACATCTTTCCAAAAGAAATTTCTTGCACCGGGAATGTGACCGGCTTTTTCATATAACGGTTCCTTTTTCCCTAAATATCTTTCCCTCGAACGCGAGTCAATTAAAATCGCAGATGAATTTTTCATTTTTTCTTTCACATCTTTTATATTTGCAACAGCTTGATTTAATAATTGCGGCTTAAACGTTTTAGGTGTAGGTGTAGGGATGACATGTGATACACGATATCCAGCTTCCTTCCAACGTTTAAAGCCACCGTCTAAAATATATACATCTTTATGTCCAACATAATACATAAGCCACCACGCACGAGCCACATACATATCGTTCGTATCACTGTATATGACGACTGTTGTTTGCTGATCGATGCCTAATGCACCTAATTTTTTACTAAATGACTCGATAGATGGAAGAGGATGAGCACCACCGTGTGTTCGAACGTTTCCAGATAAATCTTCATCTAAATCTAAATAAACAGCCCCGGGAATATGTTCCTTTTCGTAAGCCCATCTTCCATAAGAAGTATCTTGTAAATTAAAGCGTACATCTATGGGTACAACCGAATCCTCTTTCTTAAGCATCTCATGTAATGTAGAAACATTTATGAATATATTCATTATTATTTCCCTCCATTAATAATCAACTAGCGAGCTTTAATGATTGAAAGTATTTTGGACAATTTGTCAAAGTTTCCGATGAAAATCTTCAATAACCCCCTTCTCGTCTTTATAAATTATCATCTATTAAAAAATTACCCATTGCATTTTAATGATGTTTTCCTGATAATATGTACAAGACATCTTAAATATAAATGTTATAAACTTCAAGAAAATACCTAGGGAGCGTATGTACAATGTTGCATCAGCGTTTAGTTTTTATAAGTTTATTTATATTTTTATTAATTATAACTTCATGTCAAAGTGAGACTTCTTCAAAAACAGAAGGTGAAGATATAAATGAGGTCGATAAAAAAGAAGAAGTATTACAATTACCTGATAACGTCTTACAAAAAGGTGACAAAAATGATGAAATTTTATCACTACAACACCATATGATCCAACTCGGTTATCCGATTGAAGCTACCGGGCGCTATGATGAAAACACGACATGGGCAATTACAGATTTTCAACTACATGAAGACTTAACAGCCACTGGTATATATGAGGAGGAAACGAAAGAGGCGATACAAGAAGCTATCGATGATCAAAAAACGATAGAAACTGGAAAGCACTTACCACAACCGACAAATGATGATCCATCGGTTATTGAAAATCCTTATGAAGTTTTAGCACTCGTCAATAAAGAGCATACATTGCCTGAAGATTATGTTCCCCATGACCTCGTTATTCCAGATGTTCGCTTTCCTTTTACTGAGGATCTCCCGAAAAAACAATTGCGAGAAATTGCTGCAGAAGCTCTTGAGGAACTTTTTGCTGCCGGTGATGAAGCTGGAATGGACTTGTTTGCCGTATCAGGATACCGATCCTATGAACGTCAAGATGCCATTTTTGCCGCAAATGTAGATGAACATGGTGAGGAAGCAGCTAACACATTTAGTGCTAAACCCGGTGAAAGTGAACATCAAAGTGGATTAACAATGGATATTACGAGTCCTGAAGTCGACTATGATTTAACGACAGAATTTGGCGAGACAGAAGAAGGAAAATGGGTTAAGGAGCATGCGAGTGATTTTGGATTTATTATTCGCTATCCAGAAGAAAAAGAGGATATCACAGAATATCAATATGAACCGTGGCATTTGCGATATGTTGGTAAAAAAGCTGCAAAAGAAATCATGAAAAACGATTTAACATTAGAAGAATATTTAGAAGTCCAATAAATAAGAAGTAGAGAATAAGCTAACATTCTCTACTTCTTTCATTTTAAAATGGCTTTAAAATCATTAATGTAATAATAATGATAAAAATAAAATTTAAAATATGTTCATATAAAAACAATTTCTTCGCATGGCGATAATATACATTAGGTATATCTTCACCTTTATGCTCAGCTATAATTTGATGAATAGGGTGAGAAACTGGCTTAAGAATGATCGGCCCTGACGCTAGCGTTATTAAGAATAAAAATAAACTTGTAATATACCATCCTTCTTTAAATAAATACGTATTGATCATACCCATTAATAAACCAGTTGCCAAAAGAAGTATACCGCCGATCATAACAAAAATATGCAGAAGTTTGCGCAAAAAATAAGCATGTCTTAATTCCGTCATCGTTGTTGCTTTCATGACGATAAACGTCATAATAAACCCGGGTCCTAACCCGACGATTGCAGAAAGTATATGAACAAACACGAGAAAATCATAAAATGACATATAAAAACCCCCACACGTCTATATCATACACTACTATTTGCATAGGGGGTGTGATAACGAGCACATTTTCCATTCGTTTTGAAATTAAATGTCGTGAATCGTTATTTCCCTATATAATACTCTAATATACGATCAACTTGGGCGCCATATAACTCACCAAACAAATTTAAATGCACGAGTAAATAATACAATTGGTATAAAGGCTTAACATCGTTGTATAGATCAAGTAACGGATAGCTTGATTGATAAGCTTCATAAAATTGTTTTGAAAAACCGCCAAACATTTCGGTAAAGGCAATTTCAAAGTGCCGATCACCATATAAAAATGACGGATCAATTAAATACGGTTGGCCATCTTTTCCAACGATCCAATTCCCACCCCAAAGGTCTCCATGTAAGTAAGAAGCTGGCACATCTTCTGGAATCCATTCATCTAACCGATCTATTAAAGTGTTTAAACGTTTTCGTCGCTTGCCATGAATCGTTTGTTTTTTAATGCCATATTGTATTTGACCACCTAATTTCTTATCCCGATAATAAGTTAACCAAGAGTTATATAAACCATTCGATTGTGGAAGCAAACCAATAAATGAATTAGCATCAAGTCCATGGTGTGAATGATGGCAATAATGAAGTTGGGCTAGCTGCTCACCTAACCACTGATCCGTTTTATTTGAGCGTTCACCTACAACCCATTCAAGAAGTAAATACCCTTTAGGTCTTTCATCCGAATATGTGAACACTTTCGGAACGGAAATCGTGTTTGTCATTTTGATAGATGAAAGTCCGCGAGCTTCACACGCAAAAAAATTTTCCGGAGCATTTGTCTGAAATTTTATAAAATATTCGTTTTCACCTGACTTTACGTAATAACTATCATTAATAGATCCACCATGGACTCGATCTACATGGTGAATCGTCGAATGATCACCTGCACGTTGTAACGCTTTTTCAACCCACATCAGCAAGGCATCTAACTCCTTAATCGTATGAATTGTTATTACTTAGAGACAAGTAAAATCAAGATTGTGACGACGACTACTTTAGGACGAACGTTTTTGCCATAATTTCATCGGGTCTTCTTGTCCTTCTTCGATAGGCATCTTTTCCATATGTAAACGACGTTTTTCTTTAGGCTTTGCTAAATCTTCATAAATCACATGCGAACCGCCTAAACCAACTTCTGCGGCATCATCAACCGAAGCAGCGTAATAGCATGTCTCAATGCCTGACATATACATTGATGTTAAACACATTGGGCAAGGCTCGCCACTTGCATACATCGTAAAACCTGATAAATCATGTGTTTTTAATTTTTCTTGTGCCTTACGGATCGCTAATAACTCTGCATGTCCACTAATGTCGTAATGTTTATGAAGTTCATTGACACCTTCAGAGACAATTTCTCCGTCCTTAACTAAAACCGCCCCAAAGGGCTCGCCACCTTCTTTAACATTTTGTACTGCGAGTTCAACAGCCCGCTTCATAAATCGATCCACAAAGATACCCCCCATTCGAATGATTTTGATTTTCTCATAAAATATTTTAATACTTATAATATATATTTAAAATAATTTTATTTAACGAAGTTCTTTCATCTGTTGTTTAAAAACATCAACAAAGACCTGCTATGATTATTTAGGAGGTCTTTGCTGATAATAGGTATAATATAATTTATTGACCATTCCATACTGAACTTTTGAGCAACTGATCTTGCTCATGACGGTCAATTGCAAGTTCAATTAAACGATTGATTAACTCTCCATATGAAATCCCACTAATTTCCCAAAGTTTTGGATACATACTTATTTTTGTGAAACCTGGTAGTGTATTTATTTCATTAACATATATATCGCCTGCTTCGGTTAAAAAGACATCAACGCGTGCTAAACCTTCACATTCTAACGTTTGAAACGCTTTTTTCGCTACTTCTTGAACGCGCTTCGTCACCTCTTTCGGTAAATCAGCAGGCATTTCTAATTTTGCACCTTTTTCATCAATATACTTTGACTCATAAGAATAAAATTCCGTTTGCGGTAATATCTCGCCTGGTAATGAAGCAATCGGATCTTCATTGCCAAGAATTGAACATTCGATTTCACGGCCGACGATCGCTTCTTCGATAACGAGTTTATGATCATATTGAAACGCTTCACGAATCGCTTCAGCAAATGCTTCTTCTGTAGATACTTTGCTAACACCTACCGATGAACCTTGATTAGCTGGCTTAATAAACATTGGGGTTCCTAATTTTTCTGCAACATCTTCAAAAGTAATCGAATGAATCTCACATCGTCTAAACGTTAATCCTTTAGCCACTTGAATACCTGAAGCGTGTAGCAATCGTTTAGCAACATCTTTATCCATACAAAGCGCTGATCCTAAAACATTTGTTCCAACAAATGGTATATTTGCTAGTCGCATCATTCCTTGCAAACTTCCATCTTCACCTAATGTACCATGGACGATTGGGAATACGACATCTAACGATTCAAGCACTGAGGCAGTTTTTGCATCAATAATCGGCCCCTCTTCATCACCTGGTATAATGGCAACAGGGTGATTAGACGTATTCAATTGAATGAACTTTGGATCATCAGCATACTTTAAGTAAGAAGATTCCTCATATAAATACCATTTTCCTTGTTTATCGATACCTATAAGTACAACATCATATGTTGTTCGGTCAATCGCATCAACAATATTTTTCGCTGATTGTAGAGAAACTTCATGTTCAGCTGATTTCCCCCCGAAGATGACACCAACCTTTTTTTTACTCACCATTCTTCTCTCCTTTGCTCATAAAACATGGAATTTAAATTTATAACGAATTAGTAACAGTATATACTTATAGATAAAATAGCACAACTAAGCTTGTTTTATAAAGAAGGAATCAATTAGTTTGAAACAAACGATTCATTTACGTTTCAACTTTTCTTAAGTTATTTTTTTTGTTTTCTGCGTGCGTCTTCGTACGCTTTTTTCGTTATTTCTCCTCGCTCGGCTCGTTTCTTTAATATATCTAAAGAACCTTTACGCGGTTGTTTTGATGCCCGAAAGCGAATAAGTATCCAAATAATAATGATGACTAATATACCCGTTAGCACAAGCCGTATATATGGTACTATAATCTTAATCACCTCCCTAAAAAAGTTATTCATGATATTTGTATTTTGTCCGATTATAAATATTTATGTGAAATGATATTTTATGTTGTGCATTAAAAAAGGAGTCACCATCAAATGACTCCTTATGACGTTCATGGGGTGGAAATCTATCACAAGCTTACGCAAACTTTATATATGTATATGTAAATTCCTCTCGTTCGTATTGACTGATTACTCAAGATATATACATATTTTCTATGTTTTAGCAGTCATCTTCATCATATTTAATAGAAAATAGATTAATAAAAAGACAGTTCATGAATATCGACAAATAGTATTAATCAATACGAGAGAAAGGATTGATTTTGATGCATAAATTTAATCATAACGGCCATTATGACGGTTATGTAGCTGATGTTGTTAAAAATAAGGTAAATTAAAACCATTTATCGGTAGCGGATTTAAAACAATCTATGGCCGTTTTGTTTGTATTGAATCGCCTGTTTTTCGTGTTAAACAATTTGTAGATTGTAATTGCGTTGAACTTGAATTGTTGTTACCTGCCAGCAAAGTCCACCCCTCCAATGTAATTGCGATCGCTGTAAAGATTGCGAGCAAAGACGTGCCTATTTTGAAGGAAATAACGAACATGTTGTTGAGGATTTTGGCAATCAAAGTCCACAAACTGAGAAAACTCATCACCATACGTCCCACGGTTGATTATGCAATTTCTTCCAAAACCAGCATATTCACAACTTTAAAACGACAGGCGTTTGTATAACTGTAGATTTAAATAGTTTCTCTGCGATTTCATGTTTAGACCCGATCAGACCAGTATCTTCATAAGCCATTTTCAACGATTTCGTTTTGTAGGTACAGTGCTTCACTGTATCTCATACATATGATTTGTTTATTTTTTAAATCTAACCAATGTATCATACAATATATATAAAAAGGATGACGAAGATGAAGACATTTCAAGAACTAGAAACGATTAAAAACATCGAACATTTTATTGATAAACATCAACTTACTTTTCTTTATTTTTCCCATCCAAACTGTAGTGTTTGTCAAGGATTGTTACCACAAGTTCAACAAATGATGAATAACTATCCAAATATTCAACTTGGTCACATTAACACGAGAAAGACGCCAGAAGTTGCCGGATATTTCTCCGTCTTTACAGTCCCTGTTCTTTTGCTATTTGTTAATGGGAAAGAGTATATTCGAAAAGCACGTATTGTCCATATGAATCTCCTTGAAGAGAAAATTAAAAAAATTTATGACCTTTTGACTGACTATTAAGCCTCATATTTTAGAAAAAAACTTCTAGCCTTCTTTGCATCTTTAATCTTCAATGAATAATTTTTTGCGTGATGTTTAAAATAATTTCGACATGACATAAAGGAGGCTACAACATGAATGAACAATACAAAAAACAGAGTTTCCAAAATTCCAAACAAATGCCACCACAACAAAATCACGGTGGACATGCATTACTCGAAGCCCATGCAGCTATAAGGTCGCTTGTAAATACCATAGAACAGTACGCGATATTTCATGATTATGTACAAGATCAACAGTTAGAGGCGATCAGTCAAAGACAGAAAACGTTTCTTACGCAAATGTATAATTCTATGATTGATACGATGAAAAGTGGCCAAGACCCTGTCATCCCAACACAAACTTATCATATGGAAGAAAATAACGATGTCACATATGGTACTCAATCTTCTAATCCGAAGGCTCCGATTCAGTCAATAACAAAAATAAATGATGAATGCATCTCCAACTACTTAGCGGAACAACTGAAAACAGTCGCTTCGCAATTTACGATGACAGCCCTTGAGTCAACAAATCCAATTTTAAGGCGTATGTTTGCTGATAGTATTCCTAATATGATTGAAATGGCTTATGAAATATTTTTATATCAAAATAAACAAAAATATTATCAAGTGCCACAACTTTACCCCACTGATATGACAACAATTCAAAATGAATATTCACCTATCCAAAATGATTTGCTTCATTGATGAATATATTTCTTACCGTCACTATATCTTTTCTTAGTGACGGTCTTTTTAATAAATAATTTGGAAAGGATTACCTATTGCACGATTAAAAGCATCGATGTAAAATACAATGTTGTAAATTATAAAGATAATTTTTTTATATTGGTTGCGTAAACTCCCTTGCATAGATCACGGAATTTGATAAAATATACTTCTGAGTACCTTATTATTGAAAAGAAGGGAAAACATTGAGGTGAAAAATATGAAGAAAACCATTTCTTCAAAAATGGGATTTTTTAGTGTCGCCGTCCTATTGATTTGGTTAAAATCTTATCTTATTTATTTATTCGAATTTAATTTAGACATTGAAAATACGATACAACATTTTCTACTATTTTTTAATACACTTAGTTCTGCACTCGTATTTCTAGGCATTGCTCTATTTGCCAAAGGCCACCGTTTCGGCCGTCTTATTATTATCATTCAGTCACTGATGAGTTTTCTACTATATGCTAATGTCGTATTTTACCGTTTCAATAATGATTTTATCACGCTACCTGTGCTTACTCAAACAAGTAATTTTGGTAGTTTAGGTGATAGCATTATAAGTTTGATCGCTTGGCACGATTTATTATATGCCTTGGATATTGTCATACTAATCGTTCTATATACGAAAGTGAAACACCATTGGTCAACAGATAAAATTAAAATTAGAAAGCCACTCGCTGTTATGACGGCAGGTATCATAGCTTTTACAGTAAACTTAAGTTTAGCTGAAGCAGACCGTCCACAACTGCTTGAGCGGACCTTTGATCGTAATTATATCGTTAAATATTTAGGAGCTTACAACTTCACAATTTATGACATTATTCAAAATGTACAAACGTCTACACAACGAGTTCTCGCTGATAGCAGTGATATTACTGAAGTGGAAAATTACACAAAAAATAAATATGCTGAACCGAACCCAGAATTGTTTGGAGCTGGCGAAGGTAAAAATATTATTAAAATTCACTTAGAATCCTTCCAATCATTTTTAATAGATTATGAATTACATGGTGAAGAAGTAACGCCATTTATTAACTCACTCGTCAACAATGATAGTAATGACTTCACATACTTTGAGAACTTTTTCCATCAAACAGAACAAGGAAAAACAGCTGATGCCGAGTTTATTTTAGATAACTCCTTATTCGGCTTACCTCAAGGGGCAGCTTTCGTTACAAAGGCAAGAAACACGTACCAAGCGCTTCCAGCAATTCTTAGCCAAAGACAAGGATATACGAGCGCCGTTCTTCACGGGGATGGAAAATCATTTTGGAATCGTGATGAAATTTATAAACAATTTGCCATTGATGAATTTTTTGATGAAACGTATTATGATATGAGCGAAGAACAAGTGATTAACTATGGTTTAAAAGATAAGCCGTTTTTTGAAGAATCAATGCCACTTCTTGACTCTTTAGATGAACCATTTTATGCGCATCTAATTACACTAACACACCATCATCCGTATTTAATTGATGAAGAAGATGCAACGATTGATCCTGCAGAAACTGGTGATGGTTCTGTCGATCGTTATTTCCAAACGGCCCGCTATCTTGATGAGTCTTTAGAGGAATTTTTTGAGTACCTAAAAGATGAAGATCTATACGATGATTCAATTATTATGATTTATGGAGATCACTACGGTATTTCCGAAAACCATAATCGAGCGATGTCTGAAATTATGGATGAAGAAATTACACCATTTAAAAATGCACAACTACAACGTGTTCCATTTATGATTAAAATTCCAGGTGTTGAGGGTCAAGGCATCGTCGATGAATATGCTGGGCAAATTGATGTAATGCCGACATTACTTCATATACTCGGTATTAAAGCGCAAGATTACATTCAATTCGGAACAGATATGTTCTCAAAAGATCATAAAGATTATGTTGCCTTCCGAAATGGTGATTTTATTACACCTGAATACAGTATGATTCAAGGTTCATATTATGATAATGAAACGGAAGAAAAGATCGAACCGACAGAAGAAATGAAAGAAATGGAAGAGACGATTTTACACGAGCTTGAGTTATCTGATAAAGTTCTCCTAGGCGACTTTTTAAGATACTATTCACCGACTGATGACTGGGAACCTGTTGATTCATCTGAGTATTTTTACGGAAGTTAAATCAAAAAATAAAAAGCCATCACGTTTGATAGCAACGTGATGGCTTTTTTATATGCTTTAAGCGGAAAAATCTGCTTTCCTTTCCACAAGTTGCTGAACTTTTGGTATTGTATTTATATCAATATTTCCACCACTCATAATAATTCCACAATGTCTTGATTTAATTTTTTTATGATAAGTAAAAAGCGCGGCTAATGCAGCAGCACTGGCACCTTCTATAAGCATTTTATTTCGCTCCAACATATACAATATTGATGTAGCTATTGCCTCATCCGTAACAGTTACAATATTATCAACGTATTTTTTTATAATCGCAGTTGTTAACTGTCCCGGCCTTTCAACAGCTATGCCGTCAGCAATCGTCGAAAAAGTAAGTGACGACTGACTTTTTTGATAAAAGACATTATACATACTACTCGCTTCATGCGCCTCTACGCCGATGATTTGAATACTAGGATTAATATGTTTAGCTATAACAGCAATACCACTAATAAGTCCTCCACCGCCAACAGGAACAATAAGCGTATCCAACCTATCTTCTTGTATTAACATTTCTAGGCCAACTGTTCCTTGGCCAGCTATAATATCCCGATCATCGAAAGGATGGATATAAACCGCACCTGTTTGGATTTCATTTGTCTTTGAAGCTTCATACGCTTCCTGGAACGACTCTCCAGTTATGACGATATTTGCTCCATAATTTTTCGTAGCATTAATTTTTGCATCTGGTGTCCCCTTAGGCATAAAAACAGTCGCCTTCGTGCCTAATTTCGCTGCTGCATACGCTACACCTTGCGCATGATTACCAGCTGAAGCTGTCAAAACACCTCTTTCTAATTCTTTGTTCGATAGTTGCATGAGCTTATATGTTGCGCCACGAAACTTAAATGCCCCTGTTTTTTGTTGGTTTTCCATTTTAAAATATACCTGTTTATTAACTCGTTTATTAGTCGTTTTAGATGTCAGCAATGGTGTCTGGTGAACAAATGGTGCTAAGCGTCTCAACGCTACATGCACATCTTCACCTGTTAAACAATTCCCAATACATTCACACTCCCTATGTTATGTTTAGCATTTGTTCTTCATAAGCAAAAATTTTATCTTCATATTGCAACGTTAATGCAATATCATCCCACCCATTTATGAGTTTCTCCTTATGATATGTTGAAATATCAAAATATAGTTTAGTACCTTTTTGCTCGATGATACATTGTGATGTCAAATCAACTGTTAACGTCAATTGCGATTTTAATGCTTCCTTCATCCAGCGATCAACAGTATCTTTATTCATCTCGATCGGAATAATACCATTTTTAAGCGCATTGTTGTAAAATATATCGGCAAAGCTCGGGGCAATAATGACGCGAAATCCATAGTCTATTAATGCCCAAGGTGCATGTTCTCTTGAAGAACCGCAACCAAAATTTTCGCCACTTAATAATATCGTTACATCTTTATAAGCTTGATTGTTTAAAAGAAAGTTATGGCGCTTATTGCCTTCATCATCAAAACGCCAATGATAAAAAAGAAATTGCCCAAATCCTGTCCGCTCGATTCGTTTTAAAAACTGCTTTGGAATGATTTGATCTGTATCTACATTTGACCGATTTAACGGAAAAACAGTACCTGTATGTTTCCGAATCGCCTCCATGACCATCTCCTCCTTTGTTATGAAACAACCATTTCAAATTGCCGAACATCGACAAAGTGACCTTTGATGGCTGCAGCTGCTGCCATCTCTGGACTTACTAAGTGTGTGCGCGAACCATTTCCTTGTCGACCTTCAAAATTTCGATTTGATGTAGATGCACATCTTCCGCCCGGGGGTATGACATCATCATTCATCGCTAAACACATACTACAGCCTGAATGTCGCCACTCAAATCCTGCTTCTTTAAAGATGATATCTAACCCTTCTTTTTCAGCTTTCATTTTGACACTAAAAGATCCTGGTACAACGATCGCTCTTACATTTGGATGTACTTTTCTTCCTTTAACAATTGAAGCAGCCTTACGTAAATCACTCAAGCGCGAATTTGTACATGAACCAATGAACACGTGATCAATTGCAATTGATGTCATCGGTTGATTTTCCTCAAGTCCCATATAATTTAATGCGCGCTCGATATCCTCTTGATCATCGCTATTGCTTAAAAGTGGTGTTTTTCCACTAACAGGCAGACACATACCTGGATTCGTTCCCCATGTTACTTGTGGTTCAACATCTCTAGCATTTATAGTGACAGTTTTATCATATGTTGCCCCTTCATCTGTCGCAAAAGACAACCATTTTTCAGCAAGTTTTTCAAACGCTTCACCCTCTGGAACATACTTTTTCCCTCGTAAAAATTGTACAGTCGTTTCATCTGGACTTATGAGCCCTGCCCGTGCACCGGCTTCAATAGACATATTACAAACTGTCATTCGCTCTTCCATAGACATATTTCGGATCGCTCTACCAGTATATTCAATGATATAACCTGTTCCAACATGTACACCAAACTTTGCAATAATAGCTAAAATTAAATCTTTTGCCGTCACACCAAGCCCGAGCTCTTCTTCTACATGGATGTTTAATGTTTTTGGTCGCTCTTGCCACAGTGTTTGTGTCGCAAGAACATGTTCAACTTCGCTTGTTCCAATACCGAAAGCAAGTGCCCCAAAAGCTCCATGTGTTGATGTATGACTATCGCCACAAACGATCGTTTTACCAGGCTGTGTTAAACCGAGTTCAGGACCGATCACATGAACAATTCCTTGATCTGGATGATACATATCCGCTAGTTTAATACCGTATGTTTGACAATTTTTTTCCAGTGCCTCCATTTGTTTCCTAGCAATATCATCTTTTATAATATTACGATTTATCGTTGGTATAATATGATCAACGGTTGCAAACGTTAAATCAGGTCTTCGAACAGTTCGTTTATTCAAACGCAATCCTTCAAAAGCTTGAGGAGAAGTAACTTCATGGACTAAATGTAAGTCAATATATATTAAATCTGGTTTACCATCTTCTTCATGCACAATGTGTTGATCCCAAACTTTTTCAATAATTGTTTGTCGTTTCTCCACTTTTTACTCCCACCCTTACTTATTATGCGTACATCTCTAAAATACTGTTTGAAATACTTTTTGCAGAAATTTGCTCGACGATGATATCTGTCAGCTCAAGCGTACCTATTTCTGTTCCACCTTTTACATTTAGATCTGGTGTATGATATCCTTGATTAAGACATTCATAGACTGCATTCTCAATCGCTTTTGCCTCATTATGCAAATGAAAAGAATGTCTAAGCATTAAAGCAACAGATAAGATCATCCCAAGTGGGTTAGCGATTCCCTCCCCAGCAATGTCAGGAGCCGAGCCATGAACAGGCTCATATAACCCCACCCCATCTGCACGTAAACTTGCAGAAGGTAGCATGCCAAGCGCGCCGGTTAAAATAGAGGCTTCATCGCTTAAAATATCGCCGAATAAATTTTCCGTCACTAAGACATCGAATCGATTCGGATTTGTCATCAGTTTCATAGCAGCTGCATCGACGAGTAAATGTTCAACCATCACTTCTGGGTATCGTTTGCTTACATCATGAACAATTTCACGCCAGAGTCGACTCGTTTCTAAAACATTTGCTTTATCGACGGACGTTACAAGTTTATTTCTCATTTGAGCACTTTGAAAGGCATACTCAACGATACGTTCAATTTCATCCGTATGATAATACATCGTATCAATGGCCGATTTTCCATAATTTCCCCGTTTGCTTGGTTCTCCAAAATATAGCCCACTTGTCAATTCGCGAACGATTAAAATATCACTATCTTTAACAACACTTTCCTTTAATGGTGAAGCGTGTAGAAGAGGTGAAAAACTTTTAATAGGACGTAAATTAGCAAAAACACCTAAAGTTTTTCGAATACCTAATAATCCTTGTTCTGGCCTTAAATGCGCTGGTTGATTATCCCACTTTTCACCCCCGACAGCTCCTAACAACACGGCATCCGCCGATTGACACGCTTGGACAGTCTCTTCAGGCAACGGATGCCCATATTGATCAATAGCTTCTCCACCAATCTCATGTTCATAAAATTTAAAATGATGTCCATATTCAGTAGCAACTGACTGTAAAACTATTTTGGCTGCATCCATAATTTCCCGCCCAATACCGTCACCCGGTAGTAATACAATATATTTAGGCAACAAAACGCCCTCCTTCTTAAATTATTCATTTCATTATTTTCGTCCGATCAACAGTTTGCTGTTGAATAACATAGCGATTCACAGCATTTAAATAAGCATTCGCCGATGCTTCAATTACATCTTGCGCTGATGCTCTCCCGTGCATATTCTCTCCATTGACAACAAGCTGAACGTGTGCTTCAGCTAAGGCATCTTTTCCACTGCCAACAGATTGAAGCTGGTAATCAATTAACGCGACATCTTCAGATAGAAGCGCTTCTAATGCTTCGTAAACTGCTTCAACACTTCCTTGTCCAGTACAGGCTGTTTGTACTGTTTCATGCGCTGGTGTTGTTAATGTTATAGTTGCTGTTGGTATGTTTGCTGTTCCATATTGTACTTGGAACATTTCAAGCCCATATTTAGTAACTGCTTCACTCTCTGTTTGCACATCCATTAAAATCATAAATAAATCGTCATCTGTGACTTCTTTTTTACGGTCTGTTAATTGTTTAAATGCATTAAAGGCCTCTTTTAATTTGTCTTCGGATAGTTCAAAACCTAATTCTTCAACCTTATTATTAAATGCATGCCGACCAGAGTGTTTACCTAAGTAAAATGTGTTAGATTGAACACCTACCATTTCCGGTGTAATAATTTCATATGTTTCCGCGTATTTGAGCACTCCGTCTTGATGAATACCTGATTCATGTGCAAAAGCATTACGGCCGATCACTGCTTTGTTTGGCTGTACATGCATACCTGTTAACTTTGCGACTAAATCACTTGTTCGTTTCGTCTCTTTTAAATTTAACCCTGTTTTATATGGATAAACATCAGAGCGAATTTTTAAAGCTACAGCGACTTCTTCTAAAGCAACATTACCGGCACGTTCGCCTATACCATTAATCGTCCCTTCTACTTGTGTTGCACCATTTTCAACAGCTGCAATAGAATTAGCTACGGCCATTCCTAAATCATTATGACAATGACATGAAAGACGAACTTGGCCGATATTTGGTACCGTTTCTTTAATAAATTTAAATAAATTGCCATATGTCTGTGGCGTCGCATAACCGACCGTATCTGGTAAATTAATAACAGTCGCGCCAGCATTAATGACCTTTTCAACAATTTGCGCTAGAAAGTTCCAATCAGAGCGAGATGCATCTTCAGCCGACCATTGGACTTGAGGGAACTTTTTTCGCGCATATTTCACCATATCAACGGAAGTATCAATAACATCTTCCGGAGCCATTTTTAATTTATACGTCATATGGACAGGAGATGTCGCCATAAACAAGTGTAAACACGGTTCAGCAGCACCCTTTAAAGCTTCCCAAGCAATGTCAATATCTGATTTAACAACTCGCGCTAACCCTATAATAGATGTATTTTTAACTGTATCTGCAATCATCTTCGTTGCATTAAAGTCTCCCTTGGAGGAAGCAGGAAAGCCTGCTTCCATCCGGTCAACACCTAAACGTTCTATTTGTTTAGCAATTTCTAGTTTTTCAAGTTTATTTAAATTAACGCCTGGTGACTGCTCCCCATCGCGAAGTGTCGTGTCAAAAATTTGAATATATGTCATAACTATTTCACTACCTTTTGCTTCGATTGTACTGATTGTTTAATAAATGGCATTAAAGACCGTAATTCCCTGCCAACTTTCTCAATAGGATGATTATTCTCCATCTCATTAATTGCATTAAATTGTGGGCGATTCGTTTGATTTTCAAGTATCCAATCTTTAGCAAATTTACCAGATTGAACATCTGCTAAAATTTCTTTCATCCGCTCTTTCGTCTCATCATTAATGACTCGAGGGCCAGATACAAAATCACCCCACTGGGCCGTATCTGAAATCGAGTAACGCATATTTTCTAAACCGCCTTCGTACATTAAATCAATTATGAGCTTCATTTCATGTAAACATTCAAAGTATGCTACCTCTGGCTGATAACCAGCTTCAACCAATGTCTCAAAGCCTGATTTCACTAAACTTGTTAATCCTCCACATAAAACAGCTTGCTCTCCAAATAAGTCTGTTTCTGTTTCTTCTTGAAATGTCGTTTTAAGAACCCCCGCCCTTGCTGCACCAATACCTTTTGCATAGGCTAATGCGACGTCTTCTGCACTTCCAGTAATGTTCTGATATACACCATAAAGGGCCGGGACTCCTGCGCCTTCTACATAAGTTCTTCTCACTAAATGTCCTGGTCCTTTCGGTGCAATAAGAAACACATCGACGGTTGCCGGAGGAACAATTTGACTAAAATGGACGTTAAAGCCATGGGCAAAAGCAACAGCATCTCCTGCTTTTAAATTTGGGGCGATACTTTCATCATAAACTTTTGCTTGCTGTTCGTCTGGCAGTAAAACCATCGTAATGTTTGCTTCTTTTACAGCTTCGGCAACAGGAAGAACAGTGAAGCCATCTTCTTCTGCCTTTCTTTGAGAACTTCCAGGTCTAAGCCCAACAATCACATCATAACCACTATCTCTTAAATTTTGTGCATGTGAATGCCCTTGGGATCCGTATCCTACGATTGCTATTTTCTTCCCTCGTAAAATCTCTGTTTGAATGTCTTTGTCATAAAGTACTTTTGTCATTTTTAATACTCCCCTTCTTTTTTGTAATAATTAATAAATTCATATTGAAAATGAGTTTATATTTGTTACGCGAGGTTGTTGACCGCGTAAAAAAGCAGTAACACCTGTACGCGTTAACTCTTTAATTCCATACGGACGGAGCAAATCAATCATTGCATCAATTTTCTCTGGATGTCCTGTAACTTGAATCGTTAAGCTATCTTTGCTCACATCGATCACTGTTGCTCGAAAAGGAGCGATAACAGCTTGAAGTTCCATGCGCATTTGACCACTACTAACAACTTTTATAAGTGCAAGTTCTCGGGCAACTGTCGCTTGATCAGTAATATCTGATACGTTTAAAACGTCAATCTGTTTATTCAATTGTTTAATTAATTGTTCAATCTTTTGTTGATCACTTATATGAACAACAAATGTCATTTTTGATACGCCTTCAACTTCCGAGGGACCGACGGTAATACTTTCAATATTAAATTGACGCTTTGATAACATGCCGGTAATCCGATTCAATACGCCACTTCTATTTTGAACAGTTGCAGTTATAATGCGCCTCATTTCGTCACCCCTATCATTTCTTGAATACCTTTACCTGGTGCAACCATCGGATAGACGCACTCTTCCTGAATGACTCGGCAATCAACAACGACAGGTCCATTGTATGAAAAAATATCTTTTAACACTTTTTCAACATCAGCTTCATCATTAACTTTCACTCCTCGGATTCCGTAACTTTTAGCCAACGTTACAAAGTCAGGATTAGCTAAAATAGATTCCGAATAACGCGCGTTGTAGAAACTTTCTTGCCATTGCCTCACCATACCAAGTGCTTCGTTATTTACAATGATCACTTTCACTGGTAATTGTTTTTCGTAAACGACTGATAATTCATGCGCTGTCATTTGAAAGCCACCGTCACCAACAATTGCTACTACTAAATCATCTCGCTTACCAAGTTGGGCTCCAATTGCAGCCGGAAAGCCAAATCCCATCGTGCCAAGTCCACCTGATGTCACCCATCGATAAGGCCAGTCAAACTTATAAAACTGAGCAACCCACATTTGATGTTGCCCAACATCTGTTGTGACGATCGCCTCCCCTTTGGAAATGTTGTAAATCTTCTCAATGAGCCATTGCGGTGAAATGAAGTTTTTTAAACGTTTATACCAAAAGGGGTAATCTTCCTTATTTTTAGTTAATTCTTTATGCCATGTTCGATAATCCCCAGACTTAATTGATTTCTTAAGCAAAGCTCTCAATGCTTCTTTAGCATCAGCAACAACTGGTAGTTTAGTCACCACATTTTTACCAATTTCAGCAGGGTCGATATCTATATGAGCTACTTTTGCTTGTTTTGCAAAATGCTTTAAATTCCCTGTCAATCTATCATCAAAACGTGCACCAATGCTTATAAGTAAATCACATTCATATATCGCCATATTCGCTGCATATGACCCATGCATACCTGCCATACCTAGTGAAAGTTTATGTGTGCCAGGAAAACCTCCCAAGCCTAACAACGTATGGGTTACTGGTAATTCATACTTTTCTGCAAATTGTCTTAATTCTTTAGAAGCCTGTGATAATAAAACGCCAGCACCGGCCAAAATAAGTGGTTTTTTCGCTTCCTCTAATGCATCGACTAATTTTGTAATTTGTAATGGATTAGGTGAGATGACCGGTTGATATCCGGGCAAATTAAAATCGCTTTTATATTGCTCAATTGTCAGCGTTTCAGAAATATTTTTCGGAATATCAACGACAACCGGACCAGGGCGTCCAGTGTTTGCAATATGAAACGCCTCTTTTACAATACGTGGCAAATCCGATAATTCCTTTACTTGATAGTTGTATTTTGTAATAGGTGTTGTCAATCCCATAACATCTGTCTCTTGAAAGGCATCTGTTCCAATCACATGACTTGCAACTTGACCCGTAAAAACAACAATCGGTAAAGAATCCATCATCGCATCGGCAATGCCGGTTACTAAATTTGTTGCGCCCGGACCAGATGTTCCTATAACGACACCGGGCTTTCCAGTTACACGCGCGTATCCTTCAGCCGCATGAATGGACCCCTGCTCATGTCTTGATAATACATGTTCAAAAGGCGTTTCACTACGAAACAGAGCATCGTAAATTGGTAAAACGGCTCCACCCGGATAACCGAAAATTGTATCTACATTTGCTTTTACTAACGACTGAATGAGCAAATCGGCTCCTGTAATCAATTCATCTGTTACCAATTTACGTTCTTTTTCAACTTTCAATTGTACTTAACCCCTCCTATCTGAATATTGGAAATTTTCCTTGTAGAAAAATGCCCACCGTTTCGCTTATGGTGATTAAAAAAAGACCCTTCTCACCCCTAAGAGATATATTGGGGAGAAAAGAGTCTCTCTTTCTCGGTACCACCCATGTTTGTAATATCCTCACGAATATTACCTTATGAGGCTAGCTAAGCCTCTTTTTGATAACAGGTGTGAGCGACACCTGGCTATGCCTAATAGTAATATACATACGTTCAGCATAGCACTCAGGGATGATGTCGGAATAAAATGTATTTCTAGGCTTTCAGCAACCCTAGATCTCTGTAAATACATTGTGATTTATTCCTTTATTCCCGTCATCGTGTTTATGAACAATTAAATTTTTGTCGTTAATTTTTAGATAGTTTGCGTTTGTTTAATGATTCTTGAGAATTATCATACTATGTTTTACTTCAGTCGTCAACTCATATTTGTGATTTTTTTGAAACTTTTTATTAATCCAATAAATAGGGTGCGCTTACAAGCTGATCGTGACAGTAAGCTAACTTTTCAAAAATATCTTTATTTTTTTAATCTAGCAAACGATTATTATGATCAACATCCATTAACTTAGTAGACGTAGCACCTTCAACAAATCCCTTGCCATGACAAACACTGCACTCATATTGCCAACCTTCATCATCTGCTAACATACCATCTCCCGCACACGCTTTACATTCTTGTTCCCTTTGAACCAATTATACACCTCCTCATGCAGGATATATATCTTATTTTTGTAAAAAAACTTATAAATATACATATATTTTTATTTTAAGATCATACAATAAAAAAACAGCGACTTGATCACGAACATATGTGATATGAATCGCTGTTTATAACTTTTGACCGTCATATTTATCAATCGTAAACCCCCGACCTAAAATATCAGAGGCATTTAAGAAGACAACAAACGTCGAAGGTTCTTCTTTTTGTATAAGATTTTTTAAATGAATAGCTTCAGAACTTTCAGCAACACATAAAATCATCGTCTTATCTTCTTCTGTATAACCGCCGATAGATCGGACTTTTGTTAAACCGCGGTCAATTTGCTGTTGAATGTATGTTTGGATTTTTTCTTCTTTATCTTTACTTATAATCATAAGAATGAGTTTTGCAGCCGACGTTCTAAGTTGTACATAATCAATCGCTTTACTTGTAATAAAAATACATATTAAAGCAAATAACGTTAATTCTAAATTGAAAACGATTAGCGATGTTAAAACGACGAGTCCATCAACAATTAATTGCGAATAACCACTTGATTTACCAATATATTTTTTTAATATTTGTGCAAGGGCTGCCGTTCCTCCAGTAGAACCATTGCCACGATAGACGATCCCAAGACCAGCACCTAAAATAATACCTCCGTAAATAGCACCTAATACTGGATTTGTAACAGTCATAGGCATATTTTCCGTTAACCATATGATTAAAGGAACCCAAAATGTTCCAACGAGTGTTTTTCCGCTAAAATCCTTACCTAAAACGAACCAACCGATTATAAAAATGGGAACATTAATGATAAACTGTGTGTATGCAGGACTCAACTGATACAATTCAAATAAAATAGTACTGACGCCGGAAATTCCACCAGCCGCAAGCTTTGCCGGAAGCAAAAACATGTTGTATGACAGCCCAACTAATGTCGCACCGACAATTACTTGCATATATTGAAAAAATGTATGTTTAAGATTCATTTGTATTTCCTCTCTTTAAGCACATCGTCTCTTATAAAAAAGCTTAGATTAAGCATTAATTTAATTTTAAATTTAATATAACCTGAATTATTCATAGAAAACTTTTGATTACTTTTGAATGCTTATTTATCAAGCGTTTCATCTGACTTGATCATGCATCAAATAAATGAAAAAAGAATCCGTTTCTGCTAGAGTTAAAAGTACGACCAAATAACCTACAGAAGATTCTTATAATGGTTACTTTACCGCAATTAACTTTAGATTTCAATCGTCAAATTAAATTGTCAAATGATGGAGGTTCTCTTTCTTCTGATA